>ERZ779957.8-NODE-8-length-109566-cov-3.46533_pt1 | contig 109566 bp, 96 predicted proteins | sample MGYA00511583_ERZ779957 | MGnify/ENA primary metagenome ERZ779957 (study PRJEB29588, sample SAMEA2146320) | human gut metagenome | biome: human gut; feature: human-associated habitat; material: faeces | place: Denmark | collected 2008/2010 ... | reverse complement strand
GGCTGTTTACAGCCGGTGCTTTTTTGCGCTAAAATATAACCATTCGGAGTATACAAGCGGCTTTGTCCGCAGCATAAGAGAAAAAAACTCACGTATGGCAGCTGACAGGAGATGGGAGGCATGATAAGAATATGAAAACAGTATTATTTCTTGTCTGGAAAAGCTTTGGGAATGAATTTATCATAGAAGAACTGGAAAAAAGGGGCTTTGAGATCGATTTTTTTGATTTTCCGAAGGATACAGAAAATACACGGAACAGTATAGATCTGACAGAAGCGATTGCAAGACGTGTTTTGCAGACAAGACCGGATTTTGTGTTTTCCTTTAACTACTATCCTGTGGCAGCGATAGCCTGTAAGGCCTGCAGGACGAAATATGTATCATGGGTATATGACAGTCCTTACATTCTTTTATATTCACAAACTATATTGTATGATACCAACAGGGTTTTCCTGTTTGACAGCCATGAGGTTGAAAAGCTGAGAGGACTTGGTGCGGAGCATGTATATTATATGCCGATGGGATCTGCAGTAGAATATTATGACACGCTGGAACCAACACCGGAGATGCATCAGATGTATGATAGTGATGTTACCTTTATCGGGTCCATGTACAGTGAGCAGCGCCAGTATTTGTATCATCATCTGGAAAATGTGGATGAATATACAAAAGGGTATCTGGATGGCATCATGCAGGTACAAAAAAGTCTGTATGGAATTGATGTACTGGAGGAGGCTTTGACACCGGATATTATCGGCAGAATGCAGAAGGTCTGCCCGGTACAGGCAAACGGAGATGGCATGGAGACAGTTGCATGGTCATTTGCCAATTATTTTCTGGCACGTAAAGTTACCCAGATGGAACGGCGAGAGCTGTTGGAAGCATTGTCGGAAAGATTTCAGGTAAAGCTGTTTACGCCGGAAAAAACACCGTTTCTGCCCAAAGTAGATAACATGGGACGGATCGATTATTACGAACGAGCACCATATGCCATGAAATGTGCGAAGATCAATCTGAATATTTCACTCCGCAGCATCCATACGGGTATTCCGCTCAGAGCACTTGATATTATGGGATGTGGCGGTTTTCTGATCACGAACTATCAGTCTGATTTTAATGAATATTTTGTGCCGGATGAGGATTATGTATTCTATGATGGAAAAGAAGATCTTCTCAATCTGGTGGCATATTATTTGGAACACGAGGAGGAACGGAAAAAAATTGCTGAAAATGGATATCGCAAGGTAAAAGAACTGCTTTCTTACGGTGGTCAGGTAGATAAAATATTGGGTATGATTTAATTATTGAAAATGAGACATAAAAAAGAGAAAACAGGGATACAAAATAACCTGTTTTCTCTTTTTTAAATTTATTTCTGTGATTCCTTTAAGAATTTGATCCGTTCCTGTGCCAGATCATATGCACCACATTTTTCGTAAAAAAGCAGGGCATTTTCAGGCTGCCCGATCATTTCGTAAACGGCACCCAGATGATAATAGGCGCGGAAAGAATTGGTACCAAGTGTAAAGAATTTTTCTGCCTGCGTGGCCTTGATGAACTGCAATGCAGCTTTCATGTAGTGCTCATTTCTGATATAGACAGTGCCTATGACCATAAGAAAATCTGCGAGAAAATCAAAATAGGAATAGACTTGTTCTAAAAAGAGCTGTGCATCTTCACCACGATCCGTGTTTAAAAGAGAATATCCGTAGTGTACAATCATTAACTGTACAAATTCTGATTCGGGAGATAAATCAAAATTCAATCCCTTTTCGAAATATCTGCAGGCATTTTCGTAGTCTCCCATAATATAATAGCTTTGGCCTATCTGAAAATAGGTGTATGAGTCCGGATAGTCATGTTCGGATGCTAAAAGAATATCCAAATTACGTTTGGCTTTCAGATCCATTTCTTCTTTGCTGCTGAAGTAGCCATCGTGATCCACATATAATGGAATATCAAAAGAACAAAATGCTGTAAGTGTTTCATCAATGGGGAGAACCTGCTCGTGAATTGGTCTTTTGTACATATAAAATTTTTTGTTGAAAAGACGTTCCACATGGTCAACAGTAACACTGCCGACTGTATCAGGGGATGTTCTGATCAGGCAGCCTACCCCTGTAGCGTTTTCATCTATTAATTTATAGATTGCTTCCATATCTACAGATGTTACATATTCATCGGTATCTAATACCAGGATCCAGTCATTTGTGGCCTTGGAAACAGAAAAATTTCTTGCAGCGGCAAAATCGGAAATCCAGTCAAAATGATAAACATGTTCTGTATATTTGCGGGCAACTTCAATGCTGTTATCTGTTGAACCGGTATCAACTACAATAATTTCCAGAGGAAGGTCTTTTACGGCAGCAAGACAGCGATCTAATTTATCGGATTCGTTTTTAGTGATCATACATAATGAAATTGGAATCATAGGCGTTTCTCCATTCTCCTTATTCTGTAAATCTGTGGAATAGTTATGTGATATCATTTTGAGTAGTGATTGGTAAATTGGCAAGCCTTTCCTGAGACATTGGGAAATTTCCGGCTTTCAGATAAAATTTCCGCGCTTCCTTATATTGCCCGATGGCATACGGATATGCTTCGATTGCGTTCTGTATCCCTGTAAAATCAATATCTTTCACAACTTCATCACAGTCGAGAATCAAAACCCGGTCGTGGGAAGCATGCGAGATGGAAAAGCTCCTCGCCCGGGAAAAATCATCACACCAGGGGAAATATAATACTTTAATACATACGGAAATTGGAGTCATGATAAATTATTCCTTAACTATAGATTATACTAAAGATATCGGTTAAATACATCAGATCTTAAGAGCGGAGAACTTCTAAGCGTGCAAGTGCCGGCTGAAAACTGCCGCATGCCTGATAGCTTTTTATGGCTGCAGGAAGGCGGCCAAGGCATTCCAGGATGACCCCTTTGTTATAGCTTGCCCGGTAACTGTTTGTTCCGTCTACAATACAGGTTTTAAACAGGGATGCCTTATCAAATTCAGCAATCGCTTCTGAAAACATGGCATTGTTCATATAAATAAGCCCCATTAGAAATACAAAATCTGCATTGATGGCAAACGCATCATAGATCCCGGTAAAGGAAAGTGCCTTTTGATATTGCTTTAGAGCAAGCAGACTGTAGCCATAGGATTGCACCATGGTCTGTACATATTCCAGTCTGGGATCTAAATCAAATGTTAATCCACTTTCAAAGTAATGAATGGCAGTTTGATGCTCTCCGAGGGCTGCGTAAGCCTGTCCGAGCTGGTAAGCCAGATAAGGATCTTTGTGAGCTGCAAAAGCAGTCTCCAATAGAGAAATATTGCGCTTGCATTTTTTTCGCAGTGTTTCCATTGTTTCATAACCCATATGATTAAAAAAAAGAGGAAGATCCACGTAACAAATTTCCTGAAGGGCAGTATCGCTGCTATCAGTGAAACAGTTGCATGGAGTTAACTGTTCATGGATGGTTCCTTCATAGTGATAATAGTTTCGGTTATAAATCCGCCCCATACGGGAGGTGGCAAAGGCAATTTCTCCCTGCAGCGGATAAGCATCTTTTCGAAGTATTGTTCCAATCTTATCAACATTTTCCTTCTTTTCTAAAAAATCGTGTAATACGACAGAATCACAGGAGGTTAAGATCTCATCAGCGTCCACCATCCAGATCCAATCAGTCTGTGCCTGTATAGCACAAAAATTGCGTGCCATGGAAAAATCATTACACCATTCGAAGTGACATAATGTATCATTGGAAGTAAGCAGCTTTTCTAAAATAGAAAGTGTATTGTCTGTAGAACCGGTATCTGCAACAACAATATGGACAGGAAATGCGCGTAGCGCCTGTATACATTTGCCGATATACTGTTCTTCGTTTTTACAGATGATACATGCACTGATCTGCATAGTAAGACCTCTTTCTTCTTAATATAGAAATAATAATTATATAGTACCATATTTGCATGAAAAAGGGGAATTTTTTGGATGCAATTTGCTAACCTCTTCATTGTAGAATGAGTTAGCACATGCTATACTGTTGTTATGAAAAGGCTTAGTATTATTGTACCGTGTTATAATGTGGAAAAGTACATAGACAGATGCCTGAAGTCGCTGACAGGGCAGACGCTTGCGCAGGATGCTTACGAGATCATTCTGGTGGATGATGCATCGACAGATACAACATGGCAGCATATTACTGCATGGGAGGCAAAATATCCGGAGCTGATACTGGCAGTGCATTGCGATGAGAACGGAAAGATGGGCAGGGCAAGGAATATCGGTTTGTCGTATGCAACCGGTGAATATGTCGGATTTGCAGACAGTGATGACTGGGTTGAACCGGAAATGTTTGAAGCACTTTTGTCGGAGGCAGAGGAAAACAGGCAGGATGTTGTGATCTGCAGGCATATCCGCGACCGGGGAAATGATTTTCAGAAGCTGGCTGATAAGGGCACCGGGAAGATCTATAGGGCTGTAATCGATACGGAGGAAAAGCGCAGACAACTGATCGTAGAAAATACAATGAGCTATGCGGTATGGGATAAGGTGATCCGCAGATCGCTATTGACAGAAAATGAGATAGTATTTCCGGAAGGACTGGCTTATGAGGATATTTACTTTGGCTCACTTTTGCAGCTATATGCAAAACGGATCGCCAAGATGGACAGAATTTATTATCATTATTTCGTAAATCAGAAATCGACAGTACTTTCCAGGGAAACAGGATATCATAAGGATATTATGATGGTAAATCAACTGGTTTTGCAGACCTATCAGGAGCGAGGAATGTGGGAACGTTATCATGATGAGCTGGAACTGGATCTTTTGTTTACCTGGTATCTTGCCACGGTGAAGGTGATCTGCCTGCGGTTTGATAAACCACCATATGACATGTTCTGTCGCTTGAAAGAGGACATTCTTGCAAATATGCCGGGGTGTGTGAATAATAAGTATATCAAGACCAGTATGCGCGAATTTCATCAGCTTCTGATGCAGCTATTAACTTGTTACGTGACACCGTCAGTGCTCTGCCGGATTGCAGAACAGTACAGACAATATTTACAAATTGATCAGAAATAGTGTCTGACTTTGTTTGTTTATACTTTTTGCCGATATAAACAATAATAGATGCGAATGCAGAAAGAAGAGGGAATTACAATGGAAGAACAGAAAAAACAGCAATTAGAAGCACTTGAACTTGGCAGCGAATACATTGCAAAACTGATTCCGGCGATGAAGGAGATCATACCGGAGCTCAGAGGGGCAGAGATGCCGGATACAGAAGACTATCTGAATCAGCAGCTTGACGGACTGAACTATGTGATCGATATTATCAATATTACAATTCCGTTCCTGAATGAAAAGGAAGAAGTGTTAAATAAGGATGCAATGGAAGAAAAAATACAGAATCTGAACCGGGCACTTGGAAATAACAGTCATGCAATGATCGCGAATGCGTTTGAAGCGGATATTTTGCCAATGCTCGATATTTACAGACAGATCGCACTGGTTGTACGGGAGCAAAACAAGGAGGAATAAAAAAGATACTTTCACATACTAAAGTATGTAGAAAATAAAGAAACATATGATATTAAATTGACGGAGGATAGCAGAAATGCTATCCTCAATTTATACAAAAGCATATTTCATATCTAAGTACAGTCTAAAATCAATTCTGATCAGAAATCCATGCTTTTACAACAAAATAAAGAAAGGCGGGAGTTCTGAACAGAAGAAAAAGAAGCTGGGAGCTCCTGCAGGAAAGGAGCTGCTATGCAGAAAGAGAAACAAAGGGTTGAAATTATTTTTATCAATCTGGGAGAAGAAACAAGTGTAACGGTACGAAAAAATGATGGTGTATCCGGGAATGCAGTGGAAAAGGAAAATGATGTACGTTCCTATGAGGATACGGAAGAAAAAGAGCACAGTCCGTCATTTGCAAAGGAAGTCAGCAAATACGAAGTGGATGAGCAAGTTGATTACTTCTTAAATGAGTATAAGGTGGCAAAAAATCATAAAGATCTACTGCTTCGTGCTATCTTCAAAGAAAAAGAAGATTTCCTGAGTCTGTATAATGCCCTCAATGGAACAAATTACACGGATGCAGAAAAGCTGGAGATCACAACATTGGAAAATGCAGTATATATGTCGGTGCAAAATGATGTATCTTTTGTATTTCTGTCAGAGCTGTATATGATCGAGCACCAGTCTACGGTGAATCCGAATATGCCGCTGCGTAACCTGACATATATCTCCAATGTATTATCCAAGATTACAGCAAAGGAGGATATTTACGGCAGTAAGCAGATCAAACTGCCGACACCGCGGTTTATCGTTTTATATAATGGCACGAAACAAACGGAAGAAAAAACAGTTCTTAAGTTGTCGGATGCTTACGAAAAGAAAATGGTAGAACCGGAGCTGGAGCTTATCACAACAGTACTGAATATCAATGAGGGATACAATGAAAAACTGAAAAGTGCCTGTAAATTGCTACGAGACTATATGACATTGATCACAAAAATCAGAGAGAAACAGAAAACGATGGATCTGCAGCAGGCAACCTATCAGGCAATAGCGGAATGCATCAGGGAAGATGTATTAAAAGATTTTTTAATGAAACATAGGGCGGAGGTAATAGCAATGATGTTATATGATTTTGATATGGAGAAGCATATAGAAAGTGAAAAAGCATATGAGTATGAGAGAGGACGCGAAGATATGGAAAAGGATATGGAAAAAACGCTGGTGTCAAGATGGTGGAAAAAAGGGAAAAACATAGAAGAAATAGTGGAAGATTTAGGAAAGCCGGAACAATATGTTAAAACATTGTTGGGAAATTTGTGATAAATTAGAGATATCATCAATGATATTATTTGATCTATCTAAAACTCGAATCATAGGCCGGACTCTAATTATTTTCTATGATCTGACCGATATATTTAATAAGTGCGAACGGAATCGCGAAAAAGGAAACAGGAGTCCCTGCACGAAGTGCAGGGACTTTGTGTAATAGGAAACTTCATTCCTATTATACAAAACGCTCCGCGGGGATGCGCACACTTTATTTTATATAGAAATGAAAATCAAGAAATAAAAGGAATAATAGCCCGGATGAAGCGAATCAAAAAACAGGCAGTGCTGGAATCAATAACACTTCTTGAAAATGCAAATGAATATGTAACTGCGGATCTGCAAACGGAGGAACTTATGAATATCCTGACGCAGTGCCAGGAAGCTGCGATACTGACTGGAAACGATCTGGAGACGCAGGGTGACAGTACAAAAGAACTGGTTACAATGCTGGAAGAGTATTGTGAATTGATTTTTCAGGTCAGCCAAAGCATGGATGATCCAGAGAGCAGAAAACAACTGGCACAGACTGTTCGGAATCTTTTGATCAGACTGCACAGCAAAACAGTGGAACTGTTACCGGAGGATCGCAAGGAAATTGTATTTCTTCCGTATAAGGCAAGCATGTGGGACAGCCTGGAAAGTGTCTGGAAAGCAGCGGATGCAGATCCGGAATGCGACGCATATGTGATACCGATTCCGTATTATGATAAAAATCCGGATGGAAGTTTTCGGGAAATGCATTATGAGGGAGATCTGTTTCCTGATTATGTACCTGTTATAAAATACGATGCATACGATTTCGGGCAGCGCAGACCGGATGCTGTTTTCATCCATAATCCATATGACGGAGCTAACTTTGTAACAAGTGTGCATCCGTTTTTCTATTCGGATAATCTGAAAAAATATACAGACTGTCTTGTGTACATTCCATATTTTGCATCTGCAGGCGGTATGAGTGAAGGACAGGCATTGTGTCCTGCCTATATTTACGCGGATTACATTGTCATTCAATCAGAAAAATATATAAAGTTTTATGATAAAAGTATACCCAAAAGAAAATTTTTAGTTTTGGGCTCTCCGAAATTTGACAGCGTGATCGAGAAATGCCAGAATCCTCCCGAAATACCGAAAGAATGGCGGGAGAAGATGCTCCTTCCAGATGGTAGTAAAAAAAGAGTCTTCTTTTATAATACATCGATTGGTGGTATGCTATCAGATACAGGAAGATTTCTGAAAAAGATGGAGTATGTGTTTAACTGCTTCGCGGGGAAAGAAGATGTCTGCCTGCTCTGGAGACCACATCCTTTATTGGAGTCAACCTTTGTCAGCATGAGAGCATCCTACAAGCCGGTTTATGATACTTTGAAACATCGATTTATCACAGAAAATATAGGGATTTATGATAAAACACCTTGTATGGAGGATACGATCGCGTTGTCGGATGTTTATATAGGAGACTCCGCGACATCTGTTACATCTTTTTTTGGAATAGCAGGGAAACCACTTTTCCTGTTTGATAATACGATCCATACACTTCCAATGGAAGATTCATGGAAATATTGGATCACACATGCAATCCGGGGAGATCAAAACCAGTATTCCATTATACATGGCAATAAATTATTTTATGCGCCGAATAATGACATGCATTTTCACTATTTATGTGATCTGCCAATCCAATATGCAGGAACGGATTATTACCAGAGGGCATTTGCCTATAAAGGTAAAGTATTTATGATTCCGCTTCATGCGCAGGATATTTTGGTAATGGATTCAAGGCAAAATTTTCATAAAATACAGCTACGCAGGGAAATTGAAAAAGCAGGGGCTTTTGGCGGCTTTTCCTATCATGTAAATGATCCAAGGTATCTTTTTATATTTCCACAGCAGTATCCTGCTATGATCCGTCTGGATCTTGATACAGAAGAAGTGGCCTATATCAATGGTGTCAGAGATTACAACAGTACAGAAGTAGATGGACAGAAAGTGTGGGCTGCCAAGTGGCAGATTGATGATCAGGTCTATATCTTGAACGCCGCCGGAACAGAAATTGCGATGATCGACATTCATACGCTGGAGATCCGTATACAAAAAGTATCCTTTAACAGATTGCTCACCGGGATTGCGATGGAAAAGATGGATGATGAGATTCTGTGGCTGATCCCACAGGAAGGTACGGTTGTAACCAGATGGAACAGGATCACCGGAGAAACCAGAGAGTATGATGTCATGATAGATGGTCTGGAGGCAACAGACAGACAGCATAAGATCCCAACGGTCAAATGGATGCTGGGAAGCTTTGCATTCTATCAGGGAAAAGTGATAATTGCGCCAAATCTGGCTAATAAATTTATAGAACTTGATCCGGAAAGCGGTAAAGTAAAAGAGTGGGAAGCTCCGTTTGTGGCGGAATCGGCGGATCAGGATGATTACTGCGTCAACTATGGCGTGGGTTACTTTATCCGGGAAGTAGATGACTGGGATAAATTTTCCTTTTATTCTGCACCGGTTCGAAAAGCATATTGGATCGACCTTGGAACAAAAGAGATCAGGGAGAGAAATGTACACTTTGATAAAGAGGAAGTCAGAAAGCACGATCCCGGATTTTCCAGAAGATCCCAATGGATGCAATATGGATGTCAGGAAGATGTATTTAATACATTATCGGGCATGATAGATGGGAAAATAGCAGGGGGACAGTATGATAAACAAAAGCAGATACAGAGCTTTCAGGAAATCAATGCAAGTCCGGCTGGTGACTGCGGAAAGAAAGTATATGCGTATATCATAAATAGATAATACCAGGAGGAAAACTTCATGATAAAAGTAATCACATACGGAACATTCGACCTTTTTCATGAAGGCCATTATAGACTGTTAGAGAGAGCCAAGGCACTTGGGGACTATCTGATCGTTGGAGTAACGACAGAAGGATATGACATTTCCAGAGGAAAACTGAATGTCGTGGATGATCTGATGACCCGTATTGAGAATGTCAGAAAAACAGGATTTGCGGATGAAATTATCATTGAAGAATCCATTGGTCAGAAGGTGAATGATGTCAAGAAATATCAGATTGACATTTTTACAGTCGGAAGTGACTGGACCGGTGTATTTGACTATATGAATGAGTATTGTAAGGTTGTCTATCTGGAACGTACCAAAAATGTATCCAGCACGATGCTCCGTAACCAGAATTTTAAGATCCAGAGGATCGGTATTATCGGAAATGGCAGAATTGCAGGACGGTTTGTGGCGGAAGCAAAGTGTGTCAGCGGTGTCAGCGTACAGGGTGTTTATAACCCGCATACAGAAAGCGCACAGCGCTTTGCAAACGAACATGAGATAGATGCCTTCCTGACAACTGATGTATTGTATGATAAATCGGAAATCATCTACGTGGCTACGCCGCATGAAACCCATTATGCCTATGTAAAAGAAGCGCTTTTACATGACAAACATGTGATCTGTGAGAAGCCGCTTGTGCTCAAAAAGGAACAGGCAGAAGAACTGTTTGCACTGGCAAAAGAACGGAATAAGATCTTATTTGAAGGCATTAAGACGGCATACTGTCCGGGATTTAATAACCTGATCAATGTAGCCTGCAGTGGTATGATCGGAAGCGTCCGCTATGTGGACGCCTGCTTTACCAAGCTGGAAAATAAGGAAAAAAGAGAATTGACAGATCCTGTTTATGGGGGCAGCTTTTTAGAACTTGGCAGTTATTGTCTGCTTCCGGTACTGAAATTATTTGGCTGTGAGTATGAAACGATTGATTTCGAAAGCATTCATGGTGAAAATGGACTGGATCTCTTTACCAAAGCATCGTTTCAATTCCACAAAGGACTTGCAACCGTAACCTGTGGGCTGGGCGTTAAGAGTGAAGGCAGACTGCTGATCGCCGGTACAAAGGGATATATCGTAGCGGAAGCACCATGGTGGAAGACGACATATTTTGAAGTACATTTTGAGGATGCGGACAGGGTAGAAAAATATTCGGAACGTTTCTTAGGAGATGGACTCCGGTATGAGATCAGTGCTCTTTTAAAGCAGATCAATGGAAATACAAAAACAGATTTTAAACTGACCAGAAGCGAATCCATTACAATGGCAGGCATTATGGAGCGGTTTATGATAAAGGAAGGCAGATGCACAGATGAAGATATGGGCGCATAGAGGCTGCAGCCAGAGATATCCGGAAAATACACTCCTGGCATTTGAGAAAGCGATTGCCATAAAGAACCTGACGGGTATAGAACTGGACATTCAGCTGACAAAGGATGGACATATGGTAGTCATTCATGACGAGAGAGTGGATCGCACGACAGAGTCCATTGGATTTGTCAGAGACTATACGCTTTCGGAACTGAGAAAGCTTCATATTTATGCAGACAGCCATCCCACGCAGCAGATCCCGACAATAGAAGAAGTGCTGGATCTGATAGAGCCAAGAATGCGGGAAGGAATGCTGCTGAATATCGAGCTGAAAAACAGCATCTATCCATATCCGGGCATGGAAGATAAAATTGCAGAAGAAATTTCCAAGAGAGGTCTGGAAAAACAGATCGTATATTCTTCCTTTTATGCAAGATCCATAGAACGGCTGCATGCACTGCAGATAGGATCAGAGCTGGCGATTCTGGACACGAAAGTATCGGATTGCCTTTATAAAGTACAGGGTGGCTGTGGAGCTGTTTCGTTGCATCCTTTCTGGAGAGGAATAGATCTGCCGAAGGAAGCACTTGGCGGCTATAACGTAAGAGCATGGCTATCCGGTCATCTTTATCCGGAAAAGCCGACAGGAACAAAGCTTGATCTGAAGAGCCTGGAAGAGCAGGGGATCACGGACGTGATCTTAAATGAGCCGGAAATGTACATGATGTAGAAAAAATATATCGGAGTGCATAGTGTTGTATGTTTGAATCACCAAAAGCGAAGAACAAAACAGAAGAGCTGTATATTTTGCGACGAAAAGCGAAAGCATTTGCGAATAGTCTTGCGTTTTATATTTGCAGGATATTTCCAATAAAGAAAAACCTGATTTCAATATGCACTTTTGAAGGCAAGGGTGGCTTTGGCTGTAATCCTAAATATATTGTGCAGAAAATGCATGAATTGTATCCGGAATATAAATATGTCTGGTTTGTCAATGATAGGGCAAAGAAATTTCCGAGCTATATTAAAAAAGTGCCTAATACATTATGGAATAGAGCATATTGGCTGACTCGTTCCAAGATATGGATTGATAATTACAGAAAACCATATGGAACAGTCAAGAGAAAAGGACAGTACTATTTAAACACAAATCATTACACAATCGGAATCAAATGTACAGGACTTTGGAGAGCGGATGGGTTTTCTAAAATGGCATATCTGGTCAGTAAGAATGATTCAGATATGATAGATGATCTGGTAATTGATTCGGCTTGGTGTGAAGAGGTGTCTCCGAAAGGGTTAGTATACGAAGGGTCTTATCTGAAAACAGGAGCACCCAGATGTGATGTGCTACATGGGGATAGAAGCTTTTATCAAAAGAGGTTCAGACAGAAACACAATTTGCCGGAAGATGCAAAAGTAGTTATGTTTGCGCCTACATTTCGTGAAGGTGCAAAGGATGGAAAAAGATTTGTGTTTTCCGAAATATGGTCCATTGATTTTAAGAGACTGATTCACAATTTTGAGAAGAAATTTGGCGGTAAGTGGTATCTTTGTGTGAGAGTACATCCGCAGCTTGCACCAACGTTTCGGGAGTATAAAAACCCTGATGTGCAAGATCGTATTATTGACGAGAGTCAAGCTGATGATATGTATGAAATACTGGCTGGTATGGACGCATATATCACTGACTACTCCAGCGCCTGCTTTGAAGCAGGCTTTGCACATATTCCTGTTTTTCTATATGCAGACGATATTCAGCAGTATGCAAATGACAGAGGTGCACTTATGTGGAATCTGGCAACAGATCCAAGAGACTGCATAAGGAATAACAAACAGATTACGCAAAGCTTTGATGTGAAGCTACCATTTCCACTGGCAAGTGATAATGAACAGCTGGAGATGGATATTATGGTATTTGATCAGAGGGCATATGATAAGAAGCTGGATGAATTTCATGAGAAAGTTGGACTTGTGTTTGATGGTCGGGCGAGTGAGAAACTGACCCAAATAATTGAAAAGAGGATATAAATTTGATAATTCTAACGAAAAGAAAGGTTATGCAAAATAAAGCAAATAACAAGAAATATTGTTTTGATATTGTATATGAGTGGGAAGATATTTATGCAAGAGTTTTAGAGGCGAATATAAAAAAACGAAGTGATTTGGAGTTTAAATTTGACGAAGTGTGTCGAAAAATATATAAAAAGAAAAAACTCCCATTGTATAGAATTTTTCCGATATTTGATACTAGAAAAAACAATATAGTGTTTATGTATGATGCCGCAACAAAAAGACAAGACGGAATTTATAATAGCAAAAAATATGTTCCATGTCTTATTGATTATTTTTTAAGTGAAGAAGATTATCCTTTATTTGTAAACGCGTATAGAAGGAATCAATTGGTGTTAGTTTCAAGTAGAGAAGTATATGAATATTTATTGGAGAAAAAATGTCCTTTGAAATTAGCACATTTACCCCTTTCAATTCCTGACAATTGTCTAGATTTTTCTGAAAGATATACTAAAAAATATGATTTAGTTTTGTTCGCAAGACAGAATCCTTTATTGATGGAATACGTTGACCGTTATGAAGAAACACATGGTGATTTTTCATTGATAAGAAGAAAGTATGAAGATGGTCATTATATATATTATGAATCAAAAACAAATAAAGTGATTAGTCTAGGAGATACTAGAGAAGATTATTGGAATCTTGTTAAAGCATCAAGAGTTGCCCTATATACAACACCGGGTATGGATGGAACAAGGCAGGATGCAAATGGATGGAATCAAGTCACACCACATTTTTTGGAAGAATTAGCAGGTCAATGTCATATAATAGCAAGATATCCGGAGAATGCAGATACCAGATGGTATCAGATGGATACAATTTGTGATTGCGTGCAGTCTTATGAAGAATTTGAACAAAAAATGGATTCATATAGGAAATTAGAAGTGGATTTAAATAAATATGCAAATTATTTAAAAAAACATGTAACATCGGAGCGAGCATATAGACTCAAGAATATAATAAATAATTTATAAATTATATGGAGTAATGTTAAAACATGAAGTATTTAATTTTAGGCGCTGGACCCGCCGGCTTAGCTTTTGCAACGGCATTAAAAAATAATAATATTGATGATTTTTTGGTGTTGGAAAAAGAAAATCAGCCAGGTGGATTATGTCGAAGTATGGAAGTTGATGGGGCTCCGTTGGATATTGGCGGCGGACACTTTATTGATATTAAAAGGAAAAAAGTTTTAGAACTGTTGTTTTCTGTAATGCCAGAAAAAGAGTGGATTTATTATCAAAGAAATTCTCAGATTAATCTTTATGGAACATATATTAATAATCCTATTGAGGCAAATATATGGCAGTTACCATTAGAAGAACAAGTAGCATATTTAAAATCTATTGCTATAGCTGGATGCAATATAGATATGCCTAAACCGGAGAAGTTTGTTGAATGGATTAATTGGAAACTTGGAGATAAAATTGCAGAATGCTATATGCTTCCGTATAATAAAAAGATGTTTGGCGATAATTTGGACTTGCTTGGAACATATTGGCTGGAAAAATTGCCAAATGTATCATTTGAAGAGACACTGACGAGCTGTTTGGAAAAAAAGGCTTATGGAAGTCAACCAGCACATTCCTATTTTTATTATCCTAAGGAAAATGGAAGCGGGGAGGTTTGGAATAGACTTGCAAATGAATTAGGCAGTAAAATAAGATATGGTATCGAGGCAAAAGAATTAGATGTACGTAGACATGTTGTAAATGGCACATACGAGGCGCAATATATTATTAATACAATACCTTGGACAGAATTTATAAATATAAATGGAATTGATAATGAATTAAATAGTGATATACAGCAGTTAAAATATACTTCTGTCTCTGTAGATTATTATAGTCATGATATAGAAACAGATGCGCATTGGATATATGAACCTGATGAAACTGTATCATATCATAGAATACTTGTTAGAAAAAACTTCTGCCCTGGATCGAAAGGATATTGGACAGAGACTAATGTAAATCGAATAGAAAACTGTAATAGTGAGTTTAGGTATATTAATAAATATGCTTATCCTTTAAATACGATTAATAAACCAAGGGCGATAAGCCAGATTTTGGCTTATATGAGCAAGCATTGTATTTATGGACTTGGTAGATGGGGAGAGTGGGAACATTACAATTCTGATGTTGTAGTTGAGAGAGCTGTTGATTTAGCAAATAAGTTATTGGAAGGGAATGGATAATATGTATTATTTTTTTGGCGCAGGAAATAATTGTTGTGGTGCTATACAATATTGGGGAGAGGAAAATGTCATTGCACTGGTGGACAATAGTGTTGCAAGAGTGGGTTCTACCCTTATGGGACTTCCGATAATTAGTTTTGATGATTTTATACAGCAGTATAAGGGCGAGAAAGTTATTATTACATCAAATCTACATGCAATGGATATTATTGAACAGTTATACAAAGAAGAAATAAAAAATATATACATATGTCCTTTTATGGCTTATGGCTTTATTAGTGCTAAACAGATTGTAAAGAGAGGAAATCTTGAAAAGTTTAAGCATGTATATATTCTTCAAGGAGATCCACTTCTTGAAGAAGTATATAATGTCATGAATAATAAAGATAGATGTACATTTGTTAGTGATTTTAATGATATTTCCGAAACAGAGAACGCTATTGCCGTTGTATATGAAAAAAAAGAAATTAAAAGTGCATTAAGTATATATTGTGTAGAAGAAGACAACATTAAGTATCAAAAAGAGAATATGCAAAAACTCGAAAAATATCATAATTTACATCAGGGTGAGAATTGTGTAATTATTGGAAATGGTCCTAGCCTTTCTGTTTCTGATTTAGATACTTTATATGAGAACAAAGTAATATGTTTAGCATCTAATAATATATCAAAAGTGTATGATAAAACAAAATGGAGACCAACGTATCATTTTTGGGGAGATGGTGTGGCTTTTGATCAAGCAAAAAAAAGATTAAATAATGAAAGTGTCTATTTTATTAATTCATTATATAAATGTGACGGGATAAATAATAAGGTGGAGTATTTTTATGGCTTGTTTGAAAGATATTATCCGGGCTATCCCACGTTTGCCACTGATATTACCCAAGGAATTTATGGTGGAAGGACTGTAACATATAGTATGTTGCAGGTAGCTGCATATATGGGATTTAAAAATATATATTTGTTGGGGGTGGATTTTTCTTGGGGAGAGGATAAAAAAGGAACGCATTTCTATAATGATGAAGATGAAAGTACAGAGTTAAGAGTAAAAGAAGCAACAAAATATAAAGACGAAATAGAGCATGCTTATGTTTCTGCTAAAAGATATGCAGATAATAATAATATAAGAATTGTAAATGCAACACGTGGTGGAAAACTAGAAGTTTTTGAACGTGTAAATTTTGATGAGTTATTTGAGAGTGACTGATAAAAAGCTATGTTGTATTTTGAAAAGTAGGTGAAAAATGGATAAAATAGTATCTTTTATTCCGATTAAATTGAATAATCAAAGACTACCGGGGAAAAACACACTGGAGTTGGAAGGAACGCCTTTATGTAAGTATATTTTTAATACTATAAATCAAATTAATGAAATTAGTGAAAAATATGTTTATTGTAGTGATGAAAGTATTATTCCTTATATACCAGAGGGCCTCACTTTTTTAAAAAGAGATTCTTATTTGGATGGATTTCAGGTAAAGGGACTGGAAATTATAGATCATTTTGTGAAGGATATAGATGCAGATATTTATGTCTTAACGCATGTTACACAACCTTTTACCAAAGCGAATTCTATTCATAAGGCTCTAGAGAAAGTAATGTCAGGCGAATATGATTCAGCATTTTCAGCTGTAAAAATGCAGGACTATATGTGGATGAATGGGAAACCACTTAATTATGATATGAAGAATATTGTGCGTACACAGGATTTAGATCCGATTTACATGGAAACAGGAGCTTTTTTTATTTTTAGAAAAGAAGTTTTCACAGAGCTAGGACAAAGAATAGGAAATCATCCATATATTTATGAAATCGATCAATTTGAGGCTGTGGATATTGATGAAGCGGAAGATTTTGAATTTGCAAAGGTAGTTGCACAATACTATAGGATGAAGGGTGTTATATGAGAAAAAATGTTCAAATCTTAGATTGTACATTAAGAGATGGCGGTAGAATTATTGATTGTAAATTTGATGATAGAATAATCAATAATTTAGTGAGAGATTTATCTGATGCTGAGATTGACATTGTTGAACTTGGTTTTTTGAGAGCAAAAGGGCTAGTTGAATATAATCGGAACTCGACATTTTTTACAAATACTGATCAGATTGGTACATATATTCCCTTAAATAGAAATAATACGATGTATGTGGCATTTGTGGATTATAAAATGTACGATTTTAACTACTTAAAAGAGTGTGATAAAAAATCTATTACCGGAATTCGTGTGGGGTTTACAAAAGAACAATTTGATTCTGAATTTGAAGAAATCATGAAAACATTACAAATGGTAAAAGATAAGGGATATGCTTTATTTGTACAGACGGTCAATTCTCTGGCCTATTCAGACAAAGAACTCTTATCATTGATTGAATCAATCAATGAGATAGAGCCATATAGCTTTGGTATTGTTGATACATATGGAGCTATGTATTTGGAAGATATTGTACACTATTATAATTTAGTAGATTATAATCTGAAGGGAGATATATGTATCGATATTCATTCACATAATAATTTCCAGTCCTCTTTTGCTTTTGATCAGGAAATTGTCAGATTGGCGGAAGGAAAACGTCAGGTTATATTGGACGCAACCTTAAACGGTATGGGGAAATGTGCCGGAAATCTTAATACAGAGTTAATCATAGATTATTTGAATAGAAAAAAGAATTGTGATTATAACTTGGATAAGATATTGGATGCAATTGATAGATATATAGAACCAATTAAACAACAACATGAATGGGGATATTCGATTCCTGCATTTATGGCTGGTATTTATAAGGCGCATCCCAACAACATTATTTATCTTACAAGCAAATATCGATTAAATAGTAAAGATATTAAATATATTATATCAGGAATTGATGAAAAAAAACGCCAAAGATATGATTATGATAATATTGCACGAATTTATAAAGAGTACAATGATAATCAATGTGATGATGAAAAATCCATTGTGAAGCTTACAAAGAAATTAGAAGGAAAAGAAGTATTGATTGCCGCTCCAGGAAGGAGTATTCATACTTATAAAAGGGATATTCTTACATATATTCAGGACAATAATCCCATTGTTATAAGTGTAAATTTTATTCCAGATTACATGTCATGTGATTATTATTTTTATGCGAATCCCATTCATTGGGGAAAAATCTGTAAGGATGTTGAAAGGGAAAAATGCATTCTTGTATCAAGTATACATGATCACGTAGGGAATACTGTTATGGTTGATTATTCATCGTTAATCGTGGAAGATAGTATTCTTTATGATAACAGTACAATCATGTTACTAAATCTTTTGAAAAAGGTTAATGTATCAAAGATCTCTTTGGCAGGATTTGATGGACTGGTTGGTAGTAGCAACAATTATGTGGACAATAGTTTTCCAAATACTAATAATAGATTATCGGTAGAGGAAACGAATAATGAAGTAAAAAGATTATATACAATATTTAAGAAAAAAGTGAAAGGAAAAATAAGTGTTAAAATGGTAACACCATCGCTTTATGAATGAGAATTATGCTTATTAGTTATGAAAATGAAAATTAAAGTATTAGTAATGGATGTGGACGGTACCTTAACAGATGGTGGGATTTATATGGGACAAAACGGGGAAGTTATGAAACGTTTTAATGTTAAAGATGGTTATGCGATTCATAATTTACTTCCAGAAATGGGAATTGTTCCGGTTATTATTACCGGAAGAAGTTCAAAAATTGTTGAAAATAGATGTAGAGAATTAGAAATAGAGAATTTGGTTCAAGGTAGTAAAGATAAGGTCATTGACATAAAAAAAATAATTGAAAAATATAATGTTAAGTTGGAAGAAGTGGCCTTTATTGGTGATGACTTAAATGACTTTGAAGCAATGAAAATAGTAGGTGTTAGAGGGTGTCCAAGTGATGCGGAAAAAGAGATAAAAGAATTATGTGAGTTTGTCGCTGCTAATTCTGGAGGAGAAGGAGCGGTAAGAGACTTTGTAGAATGGTTAAAATGTCAGGAGCAGTATGGAAGAAATTATACACAAAATTCAATATCTTTCACAAATGAAGGAATTAATTGAAAATAAAAGAAACATATACATATATGGAGCAAAAAGTAATGCTAAAAAAATGAGTCAATGGTTTATGAATAATCATTACAGATTCAAAGGATATTTGGTTTCAAAAAAATATGATAACCCAGATATTATAGATAATGTGCCAGTATATAGGCTTGAAAATTTGTGGAATATTGAAGACAATGATATAGTTATTATTGCAGTGGGGGCAAAAACTACAAATCTGTCGGGCATAATAGAAAGTTTAAGCAAACGTGGATTTAAAGGAATAATTGTTCCGATGAAGTCTTTTTTTAATGATGCTGGAAATTCATTTTTATCAAAGACATGCATGATTAATGAAAATTCGTTTCTGGATGACTCTGCTGTTATTTGGGCCGATGAGACTTCCCAAATTTGTATTGAAGAGTATGTTACAATTAATGCAAATGCGAAAATTGTAGCATACAATAATAGTAAAATTCATATTGGGAAAAACAGTTATATAGAGGAAAATGCTGAAATAGAAAGTACGAATGGTGGCAGGATTAACATTGGTGAGAGTGTATATTTTGATCAAAATGCCAGAATTTTAGCACAGAGAAACGCTGATATCCAAATTGGTGAAGCATTAAAGTGTGGTAAGTATGCATATTTCACAATAGCAAATGGAGGGAAGCTAATTGTGAAAGATGATTGTTTGATGTCCAGTTTTGTTAAGATCGCAGCAGGAAATCATAGGCTTATTCATGCAGAAGATAATAAAATGGCAAGTAATATGCCGTATATTGAGATTGGGAAACATGTATGGGTTGGAATGGGAGCCAATATATTAGGTGGTGCTGTAATCGGTGAACATTCAGTTGTGGGTGCTGCAACACTGGTTGCAAAAGAAATAGAAAGGCATGTTACATGTGCAGGCAATCCTGCCAAAATTATTAGTAAAAATGTTGATTGGAAGTATTGAAAATAATATATATAGTTACTGCTCGAATTATTATATAGGGAGATGAATAATGAAAATTTTAACTGCAACTTGGGCTATATATGATGAGCGAATTAAGGAATTTGAAAATGTAAGAACGGGTGGCGGTCTAATCATTAAAAATTTATGTGAGGAATTAGGAAAACATATTGACTCTTACTTAATTGTATGGAGAGATGATTTGCCACAAATGGATTTGGGGAATATACATATTGTAAAAAATTATATTCACTCGAAAGCGAATATATGTGAAGATAGAGAAAAAAGAATAGCTGATAGAATAGAAATTAGAAAAGCAGCTTTTAAGAAGGCACTTGAAGAGATTAATCCAGATTTAGTCAGTTTTCAGGGAATGAGTGAAATTTCAAATGTATGTATGAAGATATGTGATGATAATAACATAAAATATTTTTATACAGAACATCTTTTTATTAAAAGAGATAATCAATTTGAAGGTAATACAAAGGTATTACAATGGGAAAAATTATTATATAGTAAGGTCGGAATAAATATTGTTGCTATTAGTAGCGGTATGAAGAGTTGCATTTTGCATGATTTCCCACAAATTCCACAAAGTAGAATAACAGTTATTCCAAACGGTACAGACTTTAAAGCTGTAAAATATGATAGTGATATAATGATAAAATATAGATTGTCTGGAAAGAAAGTTTTAATTTGCGCAGGAAGCATTTGTAAAAGAAAAAACCAAATAGCGGTTGTGGATGCATATGGTCTGATTGATCCACAAATTAGGGAAAAAATTGCTATCATATTTTTAGGAAACGATAGATTACATGGAATGTTAGAAGAGGCTATTTGTCAGCATGGATATGACAATAACCTTATTTGTGCAGGTGCTGTAAGTAGTGAGGAAATGAAAAAATACTATTCCATTGCAAATGGTCTGATAATGCCGAGCTTTGCGGAAGGATTAAGTATTGCGGCATTGGAAATGCTTGCATATGGACAACCTATTATTATGTTTTCTGACTCAGAATGTGTGGATGACTTAAATGATGCCAATATTTGTGTTTTGGCTAACAAACGAACAAATGCTGATTTAGCAAGAGCTATTGAAGAATGGTATTTTCGAGAATGGGATACAGAGTACATAAAAAATTACTCTCAATACTTTTCGATGGAGCGGGTAACGAAAGATTATTTAGAATATTTTGAAAAGGTTATTTAGACAATAGAAGCAATATAAAAAGAGAGGATAAATATAATGATTGATAGCACATTAAAAGTTTATCAGATGTTTGGTGATGATTATTCAAAAGAAATCTATGGACAAAGGGTATTATATTCCTTAACTAATGATGATAAATATATTCACAAATTAGTTAATGATCTGGAACCAATCAGATGGTTGAGAGACAAATTAAAAGGAATATCTTCCCAAAATGTTTTGTTATACGGCGCAGGATTCAGGGGAAAAAGAGTCAGTCAGAACTGTCCGGATTTATTTAAAGGATTTGTCGATGGGGACTTGAAAAAACAAGGTAAGCTGGTCAATGGGTTTAAGGTGTATTCATTACCTGAGGTGATGCAGTGTTTTGCAGATCCGGTTTTTGTTATTTCCAATAAATTTGGAGTTGAAAAGATAGAAAGTGAACTGATGTCTTGTGGCGCTGCACAAAAGAATATATTGAATCTTGGGGAGAAAATGACGGCATTTACTGGTGAGCAGTATTTTGATTTAGATGAATTAAAGCCGTCAGAAAATGAAGTGTTTGTTGATTGCGGAGCATTTGATGGTGATTCTGCTTTTGCATTTATGAAATGGTGTAACAATCATTATAAACATATATATTGCTTCGAACCGGATAAAAAGAATTATGTATTATGCAGACAGAATTTAAGCGAGGCAATTTCAAAAGAAAAATGTACAGTATTTAATAAAGGAACATGGAGCAGTAATACCGAATTGAGTTTTTCAGATACTGCTGATGTGGCATCTCATATATGTGATGATGGATTGCAGCGAATATCGGTAGAGGCTTTGGATCAGGAACTGTTAGTGAAAAGGAATGAAAAGGTCACCTTTATCAAAATGGATATCGAAGGTGCTGAACTAGAGACTTTGAAGGGTGCAAGTCGGATTATTACAGAGCAAAAGCCGAAACTTGCAGTTTGCGTTTATCATAAACCGGAAGATATTTTTACAATTCCGGAATATTTGAGAACATTAAATCCTGATTATAAGTTTTATTTAAGACATTATACATTTGCAGCCTGGGATACTGTATTGTATGCAATCCCATAAGAAAAATTACTTAAGGAGACCAGCTATGAAAAGCATAGGTGTTGTGATACCTATTTATAATACAGAAAAATATTTGGCAAAATGTGTGGAAAGTGTTTTAAATCAGAATTATGAAGCGTTACAAGTGGTATTGGTAGATGATGGATCCAGTGATGACAGTGGGGAAATCTGTGATGATTTCGCGAGGAGAGATTCTAGGGTTAAAGTAATACATCAGGTTAATAAAGGAAAAATAGAATCTAGATATATTGGTGCAGCTAATGCCAAAACAGATTATATTACGTTTGTAGATTCTGATGATTGGATTGCGGAAAATACTTATAATAGTCTGCTTGAGTTGCTAGATCAGGGAATTGACATAATTTCATACAAAATTATCAGGTATATAAGTGACTGCTATCAAATAAAATCTGGTGGAAAAATAAGAGAAGGGATCTTTCAAGGAGAAAAATATAAGGAGTTCATATGCTCAACTATGATTTGGGATGATGAAATTAATAGTTGTGGAATTGATCCCTCTCTATGCAATAAATTGTTTAAGAGAGACATTATTTTACCACAATTGGATAAGGCAAGAAAAATTTGTATAAGTTATGGGGACGATGTAGCAGTGGTGTATCCAACATTATATAAAGCAGATTCGTATGCCATTGCAGATCAATATAAGTATTATCACAGAAGACGGATAGAAGGAGAAATTCCGGAGTATTTTTTAGACAACAGCTATTATAAAAAGTTGGTGGACTTATATGAATACTTGAGGGAAAGATTTGATAATCAGGTAGATTATGTACGCCAATTAGACATGTTCTTCGCATACAGTGCGACACTCAGATTGCGTAAATACGGAGTAGAAAATCATGTAGTTCAGTACATGGCTCCTTTTGGCAGAATACCACAGGCTAGTAAAATTATCTTATGTGGCGCCGGGAAGGTTGGGCAATCATATTATAAACAGATTACGGAGTTGGATTATTGCGAGATTGTGGCATGGGTGGACAACGTCAAGACGCAATGTGCAGGGGTTAGTTTATCAAAGTATAACGTCTTTACGGAGATGGCATTTGATTACGTTGTGATGGCATTAAAATCAAAAGACGCCGTAGACGAAATTACTAAGACGATTTGTAAAGAATATAATGTCAACCCCGATAAGATTATTTGGGAGTTTCATGAGCACTTTGGATAACAATATGATACGTATATATGCAAGTGATTGATCTGGAAGTATCGGACATAAAGTAGTATGGTAAAATGTAGATTTGGGTGCAAGGCATACTTGTGAGAAAGAAATGAAAAAAACTCTATAATATAAAGATGGAGTGGAAGAGGGAATAAAATGAAGTGGATGAATAAAGGACACGAAATAGGAAAGAAAGATATATCATTTTCAAACGGATTTCATGAAAAGATATATGTTTTCGGAGCCGGCAAAATAGGTAAAGTAACAGGCTTGAGTTTAGCGGCATTTGGTTTACTTGGAGGATATATTGATAATAATAGAACTCGTCAGGGAACCGAGTTTTTAAATAAACCCATAGTATCCTTAGAGGATTATCTTAGCCAAGAAGACGAGCCTGCGATTGTAGTTGCATGTGCAGAAAAGTATGCATTGGAGATAGAGCAACAGTTAAAACAAAATCAATTGGTCTGGGGAAAAGATTATTTTTTTAGTGAGGAATTTCATAAAAGGATATTGCCTATTATAGCAACATTATATTTTGATAAAGTCTATATGCAGTTAGCACAGATAACATTAACAGAAAGATGTTCATTAAAATGCAAAAAATGTGCACATGCCTGTTACAATGTAGACAGCTCCAACCAAGATCTGACACTTGACCAGGTGCATAAAAGTGCAGATAGTTTTTTTGCGAAAGTTGATTTTATTAATGAATTTGTTCTGATTGGTGGAGAACCGCTTTTATATAAAGATCTTTCCAACGTGATTGCATATATCGGCGAACGATACCGGAGTCAGATGGCAATTTTCTGTATTACCACGAACGGGACGATTGTGCCGGATGAAGAGGTATTGCAGGCATGTCAAAAATATAAGGTGCTGTTTCGAATTTCCAATTATGCAAAAGCAATTCCCAGGTTAAAAGAATCGCATCAAAAACTGATACAGGTCTTAGAAAAATATGATATTGAATATCGATTATCGGCTGAGGAGGCCAGCTGGATTGATTATGGATTTGAATATCTGAACAAAGAACTGGATGAGGAAAAATTAACAGAGACGTTTGACAAGTGTTTGACTCCATGCAGGGAAATCAGAGAAAACAGATTATATTTTTGCGTTATGGCACGTAGTGTATCAGATAATCTGCATTTTGATGAGGGAAAAGATGATTACCTTGATCTGGATCAATTAAATGGAGAAAATTACAAGAGAGAATTAATGGAGTTTAATTTGGGCTATTCAGAGAAGGGGTATCTGGATATGTGTCATAGATGTCATGGGATGGATGCTGTGAATTATCCGATTCCGGTTGCGGAACAGCTTACTTAATTACACATTAAAATGGACGGTTGATTTGGAAAGCAGATATACCTGGAGAAACTGAATCATGAAAGATTTTGAAATTGAAAAAAAAATCATTATTTATGGTGCGGGAAAAAGAGCCGCTCGTTTGTGCAGACTATTACAGGGTACTCATTATAGGGTTGTGGGGCTCACGGATGGTAATCCAATGTTGTATGGCAGACAGTTGGAAAGTCAGGAAATAAAATCAGTAGGGGAAGTGTTTGCGAATGAACATGATTGCTGGGTAGTGAGTGTTGCGAACAAAGAGACACGAAAGGAAATTTATCGTACGATTTTAAATCATGGTGGACAGAGGGATAAAGAAATTGATTTTGATGAGTTGCTTTTACAGATTTATGAGGAGCAGTATATCAAATGGAAAAATTTGCGAACAGATGAGAAAAAACCAGAACAAGCTACCCTCATTCTTGAAAATTACAATGGATTTATTCTTGGAGGAGTAGAAAAGTGGGTGGCTTCTGTTCTGAATGCCGGGATTTTGGATGGTATGAATATTCGTGTACTATCTAATGTAAATCGTACCGGCATTGAAACAGAATGGCTGCCATATATTGATTTTGAAATTCCAATCGGAACGATTGATTGTACAGAACAGATTCAACATCTGTATGATTATTTTGAGAAATATCGTACGTCCGCGATTGTCTTTTCATTTCCCAATGATGCTTTTCGACTGGCATGCGCCTATAAGAAGATAACAGATGCGCCACTTCAGGTTATAGCTGTGCTGCATAATGATGTAGAAACATTTTATCAAGAATATGTAAAATATGACGCTTATGTGGATCGGTATCTATGTGTCAGTCAACGCATACAGTATATTCTAAATCACACATATAGCATTTTAGAACGAAAGACACAGACAGTAACTTTGCCGTTCCATTGCGAGGAAAAGCTACAACGAAGCTATTCATTAAATGTTCAAGATCCAATAAGGATTGGATATGCTGGACGATTGGAGGTACAACAAAAAAGATTGGATTTATTTCCGACATTTATACTTGAATTAGAAAAAAAAGTTCTCAATTACAAAATGGAAATTGCGGGAGACGGTAGTGTACGTGAACGAATGCAAAAGTTTGTCCGGGATAATCATTTGGAGAATAAAATTACTTTCTTGGGACAAATTGATCGTAATGATATTCCGGCATTTTGGAAAAAGCAGGACATTCAAATCAGTTTTTCTGATTATGAAGGGCATTCGCTCACGCAGATGGAATCTATGGGAAATGGGGCTGTGCCGGTTGTGACGGAAGTGTCTGGAGTGGTTGATGATATTTCCAATGGCTATAATGGATTTTTTGTTTCAGTTGGGGATTATGTATCTTTGGCAGATCAGGTGCAATACCTATATTGGCATCGGGAACAATTGCCGATTATGGGACAAGCCGCACATGATACCGTATATGAAAAGAGTGATATGAAATCGCACATAGCATTTTGGCGAAAGCTGTTGGAGCAAAATAGGTGCAACATTAAGAACCGATGAATTGACCGCACAGATTTACTTCATGGGAAAATAGTAAGGAGGTATATGGAAGCAAATTTATTAAGCGTTGCGATGAAAGCAAAAATGTTTCGGCTTTGATCTATGGGGCTGGTAGTTATATGCGTAATCTGGATTCTGTTATTTATGATAACTATAATGTTTTGGCTATTGTTGATCAAAGCAAAGTAGGATATTATGGCTATGTTCCAATAATAAAAGTAGAACAGATACAACAATATGATTATGACAAAATCATTATTATGATAAAAAATGAAAAAATATGTTGTGAAGTGGAGAATATGTTGATAGAGCAATATGGTGTCCCTGTAGAAAAGATAAAATTTGGCAAAGATATTTGGGGAAAATAAACAAATGAAAAATAAAAGAAAACGCTATTTTTCAAACAAATCTTATAGAAATTCCGTATTATATTGGTGAAGTTGAAAGGTTAGATAAATTAATTGTATTTGGATATGGAATTGCCGGAAAAGAGTTTTTATTATATATGAAACAAATAAATCCGATATGCGATATCATAATTTTTGATAACAAGATCGTAGAATCAAATAGCGGTGAAATGAAGGTGATGAAACCGATATATCTTAACGATGATAAAATTAGGATTTTGGTTACGGTACAAAAAAATCAAGAAGAAATAGTAAAGCAGCTTGTTGAGTTGGGATATTGTGAAGAACAAATTATAAAATATGTACAAGGTGATATGGGGAAATGGTTTTCGATAGCACCTGAGTATAGAGCATTATATATGGAAAAGTAGGATTCGTGATGAAAGTTTTATTTTGAAAAGGAAAAGATATGCTATCTGATTTAGTAGAAAAAAGAGATGGAAAAATTAAAGTCAGTATTATTACAGTTACATATAATGTTGAAAAGACAATTGAACAAACAATTAATAGTGTGTTGAATCAAACATACAACAATATTGAGTATATAATTGTGGATGGAATGTCTACCGATGGAACTTGGCAAAAAATTTGTATGTACAAAGATAAAATTAGCGTCTTAATTCACGAAAAAGATAATGGTCTTTATGACGCAATGAATAAAGGAATTTCTCAGGCAACAGGCGATATCATTGGGATTGTGAATGGTGATGATTGGTATGAGCCGAACGCGGTACAAACTATTGTTCAAAATATAGAGAATAACATTGATATCTATTATGCGAGGATGAATATTATTGACAATGATGGGAATGTGTTAATGGTGAGCTTGCCTGATCAAATAGATGATATATGGTATCGTATGATTCCACATCCAACTGTCTTTGTAAGAAAAAGTGTTTACGAAAAGTATGGAGCATTTGATCTGAATTATTCCATTGTGGCTGATTATGAAATGATATTTCGTTTTTATCTTTTGGGTGTAAAATTTCGATATATTGATCGGGTAATAACAAATTTTCGTCAGGGAGGTCTTACGACGAAAAGACAGCTTGCATGTGCGCAAGAAGTAAAAAAGGTATCAATGAAATATCTTGATAGATCCCCTGATGCAAAGAGGGAAGAATATCTTCAGCTTATAAAAAACAATTATAATTGTACAAAACTATTGTTGGCATATCAACAAGACAACACAAAATTTAAAGAAATGTTGTGTCGAATTTTTAATAATAATTTGGAAAATGTTTGTATATTTGGTGCAGGAATATGGGGAAAAAGGTGTGTTGAAAAACTGAAGCAATGCAATGTGACAGGCAGATGTTATTTTGATAATAACGCAGATAGGCAAGGTTTGATTATTGATGGCTTAGAAGTTTTATCACCAAGTTGTTTAAAAGAAATGGAATGTAACATTATCATTGCAGTGACTAATGGGTATAGGGAAATAGAAAAGCAATTATCAGTCATTCATAACGATAAATTAAAATGGATCAGAATGTTTGATTTATATGATGAGGAGAATCCTTAGATGAAAACAGTATTGGCAAATACGATTGGAACACTAAAAGATAGGGAGGCTGCACTTAGTGACAAAGAAGCCTTTTCATTTTGTGGTGGTAATACAGGAAATGTTTGCTTTGTGGATGCTGTCAAAGAGCAGCTGGCTTATGATGCTGAAATTAGTTGCTATAAGATAGATAAGTACGAAGATAAGGCTGTTTTTGTATTACCGGCAAGCAATTGGATAAATGTAGATGGGCATGTACTAAGAGATATTTTTTTGCCTCTGGAAAATAAAGATGTTCAGTTAGCTGTTTTAGGACTGGGTGTACAAATTGAGTTAAATGATAATTTGGATAATTTTGCAAGAGAAGTGGAAAAGAACAGTGATACGATAAGAGCACTGAAGATTATGAGTGAGCATAGCCAATACATTGCCGTTCGAGGAAATATAACGGGGGAATATCTTGACAAAATAGGTATTCATAATTGGAAAGTGATTGGATGTCCATCGTTTTATGAACCATTCAGACAATATGGTGAGGCTAGATTAAAGAAAGCTTCGTTAGATAGAGCGGTTATTAATGTGACACCAGGGGGGGATGGTGAATATAAAATTCTTAGCTATGGAATACAAAATAGAAAACCGATTATTTTGCAGGCGATGAATGATATGCCGTTAACATTGTGGGAGAATAGATCGATTGAGGATCGGCATTTACAGCAAAAGTTTCCGGGATTAGAGGGCTATACAGTTAATATGGTGGAAAACTATATCAAAGAATTTGGACATATGTTTTATACTCGTGATAAATAGACTGAATTCCTGAACAAAGAAAATATACAGTTTTCTATTGGCAGCAGGTTTCATGGAAATATGATGGCGTTTTCTAATGGAATTCCTGCAATGTGGATTGTGCATGATTTTAGAACGAAAGAATTAGTTGAGGCGATGGAATTGCCATATATTCAATATCGGGATTTGAGCAGATACTCAATGGATGAAATCATGAATAAGTGCGAATATGGACATAAGTTTAAAGCAATTTATATAAGTATGGGAAGAAAATATATAGATTTTTTGGATCAATGCCAAATAAATCATAATTTTAAGAGAGAGAGAATGTAAATTTGATCGATAGAGGACAAGTAGCGGTAGTAATACCTACATACAAAATGATATTAAGTGAGATAGAACAAATTTCTCTCTCTCAGGTTTTTAAAGTTTTAAATGGATATGATATTTATTTTGTTGCACCAGAAGGACTTGAGGCTGAGTATTTAAAAGATGCTTGGATTGAAAGGTTTGGTACGGCATATTTTGAGGGTATAGCTGGCTATAATAAACTGATGTTATCCTCAGATTTCTATAGAAGATTTGAAGAGTACAAATATATTCTACTTTACCAGTTAGATGCATTTGTTTTTTCCGATATATTATTAGATTTTTGTAATATGGGTTACGATTATATTGGAGCGCCTTGGATACCTGGAATGAAAAGAAAAATAGAGGATGAATATGTATATACGAATGTAGGAAACGGTGGGTTTTCATTAAGGAATATACAAAGTACAATTCGATTGTTGGATAAGAACAGAGAAGCGTTAAGTAAGTATTCGGATAATGAGGATCAATTTTTCGCATTTTGTGATAGCAATGATTTCAATATAGCACCTGTTTCCATTGCGCTCAATTTTGCATTTGAAAGACGGGTGGAGTATTGTTTTACTTTAAATCATGGCAAATTACCATTTGGATGTCATGCGTGGGAACGTTATGATACAGCGTTTTGGAAACCTTACATAGAAGAGCAGGGTTATTGTATCCCAGAAGAAATAATAAGACATGGGAAGGAAGATATGATAAATAAAGATTCCTATGTTGTGGAAAGTACAATAGAAAAATTTTGGACATATTGTAAGAAACCCAATATAGGAAATGGAGATAATAGGAGTATTGCAATATTTGGCACGGGGATGTATGGAAAAAGAGTTTTAAACATTTTGGAAAAATCAGAAATTCCGGTTAGCTGTTTTCTGGATAACAATGTGGAAAAACAGAACAAGATTATAGAGCAACATATTGTGCAGAAACCACAGTTGTTGGAAAATTGCGACAACTATTTTACGATAATAGCGATTGCAGGAAATTCTATGGAAAACGTAAGATGTCAATTGGAAAAATTGGGAAAAATCCATTATATTGATTATATTACTTATATGGATTTAATTTCTTAAATGGAGGGTTATAAAATATGAAATTTGTGGTATTTGGGACGGGAAAGTATTATTTAAATCGAAAAGAGCAGTTATTTGGGCTTTGTGATGATGCAGAAATAGTATGTTTTTTTGATAATAATATAGATGAGAGGATGGAGTTTGAGGGAAAAAAGATATGGAAACCTCAACAATTGGAAGAAACTGTATTTGATAAAATTCTCTTAATGAGTAGAAGTTATTTAGACATGAAAAAGCAACTTATTGATTTGGGGTATGATTCTGCTTCCATATGGACATGGGAGCAATTTGTTTGCGAAATGAACCATGGAAAGTATGAGTTTTTTTGTGGAGAAACTTGTTATAATACAAATAATAAAAAAATTTTGATTATTTCAACATATTTAGGATATAATGGTGGATCTATAGCAGCAGTTTATGCGGCAAAAGCACTTTCTGATCGCTATGAAGTTATTTTAGCGGCTCCGGGAGGTGATCGGGAATTTGTGAAAGAGATGGCGGCAGATGGAGTTAGTATATTACTTTCTCCGGCAATTCCATATTGGGGTAAGGAGGAATTATATCTTATTCAAAAATTTGATTATATTCTTGTTAATGTCTTTCAAATGCTTCCGGTTGTTTGCCAAGTGAGTTCTATGAAGCCTACCATTTGGTGGATTCATGAGCCTAGCAATATGTATAAGGACATATTGGATCAGTATTCAGATTTTTTAAATTTGAATATTTTTGACACGATAAATATTAAAGCAGTAAGCAATGTACCCAAAATGAATTTTAATTCTTATTTTCCAAATATAATTCATGGAACAATGGCATATGGTATTCCGGATAAATTTAAGAGAGATACACTGAAAAATGAATGTAAGGGATTAGTATTTGCTGTAGTAGGTGGAATTGTGCCAAGAAAGGCACAAGACATCTTTTTAGAAGCAATTATGTCATTGCGTAATAAACATAATTCAAAGAATATAGAATATTGGTTGATCGGTGGAATAGGTGAAGATGAATATTGCAATATGATTCGAAAAATAGCAAAAGAGAGTGACCAAGTTAAAATAAAGGGAAAACTTACAAGGGAAGAGATAGATAGAGCATACCAGCAAATTGACGTTGTCGTATGTCCTTCCAGAGAGGATCCGCTTCCCATCGTCATGACAGAGGGTATGATGTACGGAAAAGTATGTATTGCATCTGATGCGACCGGAACAGCAGATTTTATTGAAGATGGGGTCAATGGTCTTTTATGCAAGGCGGGAGATGTAGAATCATTGGCATCAAAAATGCAGTGGGTAATAGATCATCCGGAAAGACTGGTTGATATGAGAAAGAATGCCCGGAAAACTTATGAGAAATACTTTACGATGGAAAAGTTTGCACAAAGACTGGATACTGTGATTACTGAAACAATAGAAGCCTATGAGGAATAAGTATGAACCCTAAAGTTACTGTTATTATGCCATCACTGAATGTGGTTAATTACATAGAAGAATGCTTGCAGAGCGTGGTAAATCAGACAATGGAAGCACTGGAAATTTTGTGTATTGATGCAGGATCTACAGATGGTACACTGGAAATCCTTGAAAAATATGCGGAATCTGATAGCCGCATCAAACTGTTGCATAGTGAAAAACGCAGCTATGGATATCAGGTAAATATGGGTATAAAACTGGCTAAGGGAAAATATGTTGCAATTCTGGAAACAGATGATTATGTTTCTAATACAATGTATGAAGAGCTTTACCAGCAGGCAATACAGTACAATCTGGACTATATCAAAGCTGATTATATACGGGTTGAATGTATCGAAGGTGAAAATTTTCAGACTCCAATAAAAATGTTTGGGGGAAATGAAGGCGTATTGTATAACAAGTTGATTTCGACTTTGGATATGCCGGAATTATACTGGAGGGATATTCACATTTGGAAAGGGCTTTATAAAAAAGAATTTTTGATAGCCAATCATATTTTTCTAAATGAGTCAAGTGGTGCGGCATATCAGGATTATGGATTTGGGCTGCTTCTTCACACAAATGCCAGAAGAGGCATGTTTGTTCCACAGCAGTATTATTATTATCGCTGGGGACGTGAGGGTGCGTCCTCCGGGAATAAAAATATATTAAAATATTCCTATCAGGAATTTAAGCGTGTTTTGGAAGAACAACTGGTTCAGCCAACAAAAGAGCAGAAACAGCAGATTTATTATCGTATTGCAATAGATTTTCCAAGTGAATATTCCCGTGTGCTTAAGATGGTAGAATATGACATAAATTCTGAATACCTTACAGCATACTATGGTTGGTTTAAAGAATTATTGGAAACAGTATTGCATAAAGGTGAGCTGACAAAACAAAATGGTTCGGAAATATTTTGGGCTGAATTAAAATTGCTGATGGAATCTCCGGCAGATTATGCAAAATATGTTCGGGATAAGGAGATCGAAAAACAACAGCAGATAGAAGCACTGAAAGCGGATAAGATTGTCATCTGGGGCGCAGGAAATTATGGTTTGCAGGCATATAAGCTGTTACGGGGATGGGGAATCCATGTGGAAGCAATCGTGGATAATGATACAAAAAAATGGGGGAGTTTTTTAAAAAGCTGTCCGATTCAATCTCCGAATGCAATTGTAGCGGAGCATAAAGATATGACATATATAATTGCGAATCTCAGGCATAAAAAAGAAATAAAAGAGCAGCTTTTACATAATGGAATAAAGAGTGAAAAAATAAAAGAATATGAAGAGCTGACTTGATAATGATAAAACCAAAAGGGGGAGAATTGATGCTCGCATCACAACAGTTAATTCATAATGTCTGTTCCGGTCTGTTTGGCTGGTACGACTTCCCAAAAGATGCCAATATATTGCAGGCAAGTCAAACTATGCCTGACACAGATGGTGACAAGCAGTATGATTACATAGTATCAAATACTGATCTGGAAAAAACGAGTGATCCGGGACAGTTTTTGATGGCATGCAAAAAGCTGTTAAAAGAAGACGGACATCTTTTGTTAGCGGTAAACAACCGATTTGGATTGAAATACTTTTGTGGTGACAGAGATCCTTACACGGATCGAAATTTTGATGGAATAGAAGACTATAAAAGAGCTTATGGAAATGCCAATGATACATTTTCCGGACGGTGTTATAGCAAAGCGGAACTGCAAAAGATGCTTTCGGAAGCCGGATTTGAGAAAGTAAAATTCTATTCTGTTCTGACAGATCTTGATAATCCTTCCTTGATTTATGCGGAAGATTTCCTGCCGAATGAAGATATGACCAATCGTGTATTTCCGACTTATCATTATAAAGATACCGTCTTTCTGGAGGAGGCAGGTCTTTATAACGGTCTGATTGAAAATGGCATGTTTCATCAGATGGCAAATGCCTACCTCATAGAATGTACGGTTTCAGGTAAGCTTAGTGATGTATGCCATGTTACCGGATCGATGGAACGCGGAGAAGAAGATGCTTTGTTTACAATGATCCACAAATCAGGAATTGTGGAAAAGCGGGCTGCATTTGAAGCAGGAATTTCCAAAATTGCCGGTTTATATGAAAATACAACGCTTTTGGCATCATCCGGTGTGAAGACTGTAAATGGTTATATAGAAAATCATGCATATTATATGCCTTTTGTGCATGCGGAAGTAGGACAGGTATACTTAAAACGTCTGTTTTTTGAGAATCAGGAGCTGTTTTTAGAAAAAATGGATGCGTTTCGTGATCTGATCCTGAAATCTGCCCCAATCTTGTCTGAAGATGCAGGCGATGGGGAAGGAGCAATTTTAAAATATGCTTTTTTTGACATGGTTCCCTTAAACAGTTTTTATATGGACGATACATTTGTTTTTTATGATCAGGAGTTCAGATTAGAAAATTATCCTGCGAATGTTATCATTTATAGAATGGTTGTTACATTTTATGCCGGAGACATAAAGACAAATCAGGTTCTGCCGATGACAGTATTGTTTGAAAGGTACGGTCTTACTAAGCATCTGAAAAAGTGGCAGGACATGGAACGGAAATTTATGATCCGGCTGCGAAAAGAAGAAGAACTTATGCAGTATCATAATAAGGTCAGAGCTGATTACAATGTGATAAGCTCTAACCGCCAGCGCATGAACTATTCCGCAGATGAGTATCAGAGACTGTTTGTAGATATTTTTAAAAATGCTGATACAAGGAAACTGTTCTTGTTTGGATCAGGAAATTATACAAAGAAATTCCTGACAATATACGGTAAAGACTATAATGTGCAGGGGATTCTGGATAATAATGAGAGCAAGTGGGGACAGGAACTGGATGGAATCATGATTCAGTCTCCGGATGTGTTAAAACAGTTTGTGAGTGGGGAATATAAAGTCATTATCTGCATCAAAAACTATCTGTCTGTTATGAAGCAGCTTGATAAAATGGGAATCGGGGATTATGCGATCTATGACTGGAATAAGGATTATCCCAGAAAGCTGAAAGCAATTGCGGCTGCTGTACCAAAGGAAAACGAGAAGCCTAAAAAGTATCATATAGGTTATGTGGCAGGTGCTTTTGATATGTTCCATGTGGGACATCTGAATCTGCTTCGAAGAGCAAAAGAGATGTGCGATTATTTGATCGTGGGTGTCATTTCCGATGAAAGTATATACAGGCTGAAAAATAAGAATCCGATTATCCCATGCGATGAACGTGTGGAGATTGTAGCTGCCTGCAGGTATGTGGATCAGGCAGAAGCATTGCCTACTGATTATTCGGGTATCAGAGATGCTTATAAGATGTTCCATTTTGATGTACAGTTCTCAGGGGACGATCATGGAGAGGATGCGATCTGGCAAAGCAACAGGAAGTATCTGGAGAGCCAGGGAGCTGATATAGTTTTTTTCCCATATACGCAAAAGACAAGCTCGACGAAGATCAGAAAACAACTTACAGACACGGAAAAATAAAAGGAGCGATGTACCATGCAGATATACTGTTCGACTGCCAAGTGGGTGGATGATAAGAAGCCGGAAAAAGAATTGAAAAAGATAAAAGAATGTGGTTTTGATGGTACATTTGCTGATCCGGTATGTGCCCGCGAAGAACCATTCAAGCTGGGAGATATGTTCCTTCTGAAAAATTCATACAGGGACTATAATGGACATTACCTGCGGGGATTGTATTGTGATGGAACCGAGACTGCACAGATAATAGATCGGAAAAATCAGGAGGTCGGTTTTGAAAAGTATGGATTCTGCCTCGATGTTGGTGTATGCAATATTTGCGGTCAAAATATGTATGACTATATATTGTCTTTGGGCAGCAGAATAAAGGCAGTTATTGTAAGAGACAATGATGGTGACAAAGACAACGCACTTTTACCTTTTACGAGTGTAAATGCCGGTGCTTCGCAGACCGACTGGCTGAATTTTTTCAGGGGATTAAGGGCAGTTGATTTTGATGGAATATTGATACTGGATTTTTCGGACAGTATTTGTGCTGTGCCATTGCAGATGAGAGAACGGTTTTTAAAATATGCATATGATATGGGGCAGTATTTTAAATGGCAGATCTCTATGGAGCGGATGCTCAGGAAATATGAGAAAAGAGTTCTTTTTGGCGCGGGGAATATGTGTCGTGCCTATATGAAATGCTATGGGGAAAAATACAGACCTTTATATACGTGTGATAACAATAAAGCATTATGGGGGACTGAATTTGAAGGGATTGAGATAAAAGATCCTGAGGAATTAAGGAACCTGCCTTCGGATTGTGCAATATTGATCTGCAATTTGTATTATAAAGAAATCAGAGAACAATTGCTGCGTATGAATTTGGAAAATCCGATCGAATATTTTAACGATCAATACATTCCATCATTTCATTTCAGAAGAATTGATGCAAAAACAAGGAAAGTCAAATCAGAATAGGTGGTTAAGTATGAACCTGATAGGAACACAGACCAAAAATGTCATAAAGGATGACAATCCGATCGAGGGATTTCGGTTATTAAAAGAGGCTGGGTTTGATTGCTGTGATTTCAGCCTGAATGATTATTTGAAAAATACGGATATTTATAAATCGGATCTGAACCGCTTTTTTGATCAGAGTGTGGAGGAGCTTACAGCATTTTTTAAGCCGCATAAAGAAGCGGCGGCTGAAGCAGGGATCCGGATCAATCAGATGCATATGCCTTATCCGATTTATGTACCAACTGCAAAAAAAGAAGTAAACGAGTATTTGTGGAATCAGGTAGCACCAAAATCAATGGAGATTGGTCATTTCCTTGGATGCCCTAATATCGTGATCCACGGATTGAAGCTGGCAAGATTTCTGGGCTCAGAAGAAGCGGAATGGCAGGAGACGGAAAAATTCATTGATTCCGTGGCGCCGCTTGCAAAAAAATACGGTATGACGATCTGTATTGAAAATCTTTATGAAGGAATTGCCGGGCATCTGGTAGAGGGTCCTTGCTGTGATGCAAGAAAGGCTGCCAGAAGAATTGATGCACTGAATGAAAAGTACGGAGCGGAGGTTCTGGGTTTTTGCTTTGATACAGGGCATGCCAATCTTGTAGGCCTTGATTTTGAAAAATTTATAACAACATTGGGATCGCGTTTAAAGGTGTTACATATACACGATAATGATGGCGTTGGTGATCTGCACCAGATTCCATATACATTCACAAAAACGAGAGAAAATAAGTCATCTACGGACTGGGAAGGTTTTGTCAGAGGCTTGAGAGAGATTCATTTTGACGGAGTGCTGAACTTTGAGACTGCGCCTGTACTGAAAGCGTTTCCGGAGTCGCTAAAGTTTGAAGCGTTGCATTTGATTTCCAGCATAGGACATGATTTTAAGAGACAAATGGATGAGAATTGAACGGAGAGGCAGATATGGAACAAAAGATTGCTAAGGTGACTGCTTGTATATATTATGTGGATGAATTGGAATATGAGGAATTGTTACATAGATATATGGAGGGAAAAACATGTGCCGATTTTGTGATAGCAGTAAATAGAAAAGACGAACTCATTGGAATCGCACAAGTGAGTAATATAGTACGCAATGCCCGGACAACAAATGAAATGATATCCTTTTTGATAGACTCTAAAATTGAATTGTTGGATGATAAAAATGAGGTGCTTGCAGGGCATTTAATTGGTGATATTTTTGAGATTGACCTTTATATACCTTATTTAGCTGCATCTGATCACAATATAAAACAAACATATGTGGAAATATATGACATGTTGAAAAGGGAAAAAATAAATGTTGTTCGTGTGGCTGTTCCTGAGAATCCGCGTAGAAAACAGTGGTGTTTTTATATGGCAGGTAGAGGTTTTTATGGAATATATGGAAAAACAGTGATTGAGAAGGTCTGCGAATATTCTTATGACGAAGCATATCGGAGGTTTGAAGAACAAAAAGGAACAGAATGGATTCCAGATGCCGCAAATGAGCAATCAGATGGCAGGATTTTTCTTGTTGGGCCATGTATTGCAAATCAAGGAATGAATTTATATGAAGACGCTTTGCCAATCAGATTGCAGCAATGTCTGAAACAGATGGGATATGCTGTAAACATTGTATGTATTAATATGTATAGAGCCAATTTGGATAATATATATTCTTTATTTGAACATAAATTGACCAATCGGGATATGGTCTTTCTAGTGGAGGAAGAACGTTTTCTTCCTTCTGCAGAAATTAATGTAGAAACAGAATTTAAAAATTATAGTGGAAATAAGTGGCTGTATTATGAAGTTCCTATTCATGCGACGATATATGGGGAACAGATCATTATTGACAGGATGATAAAAGACAGTTTCGTACCTTGGATTGAAAATGTCAGAAATGATAAAGAACAGGTACTTTTTGATGGAACGGATATTCTGAAAAAAAGAAAGCAATTGAAAATCAAAGAGGAAGTAAATAAGTACATCCAGACAGTACAGAGTTTATGTACGCACATGAAACCGGGGTGCGGTGCAATCGTTATGAATGCCAATCCATTTACGAATGGACATAGATATCTGGTGGAGTGTGCATTAAAGCAGGTGGAGCAGCTGATCATATTTGTGGTGGAAGAAGATCGGTCGAATGTTCCGTTTGATGACCGCATCGAACTGGTGAGACAGGGAGTGATGGATTTAAGTAATGTTGTGGTTGTGCCAAGTGGCAACTTTATTATTTCATCCACGACATTTCAGTCATATTTTGAAAAAGAAACAAAAACAGAAGCGGTGATTGATGCGGCGATGGACATAGAGATTTTTGGAAAGTATATTGCACCGGTATTTGGAATAGCAAAACGGTTTGTGGGAGAGGAACCAACAGATTTTATCACACGACAATATAATGAGCAGATGGCAGAACAGCTGCCTCGCTATGGAGTACAGCTGATTGAGATTTCAAGAAAGCAGAAAGAAAATTCGTCCGAAGCAATTTCTGCGAGCACAGTTCGCGGCTGTTTGCAGATGGAGGATTATTCTGCAATCGAGAAACTGGTTCCGTCAAGTACGCTCACATATTTGAAAAATAATTTTGAAAAACTGGAACGTCGGAAGAAATGTGCAGAATTGATTGAAGCAGCGAGACGGGCGAAAGAGATCAACCTTGCTCCGATTTCTAATCTAAAAGAGGTTCTGGAAGAAATCAGAAAAAATGAGATGACTGTCATCTATGGAACCGGAATAGATGCCCTGATGGTCTTAAAAAATCTTCCGACGGAATGCCTGACACAGATTCGGTTCTGTGATCAGAAAGCGCGAAGTACGGATTATCAATTTATGAATATGCCGGTATATCCACCGGAGTCTATCACAAAACAGGAAAAGGTTGTAGTTGCGTCAAGAGAATATCGGGCAGAAATAGTAGATTTTTTGCGGGATAGAGAGATTTCACTTGATCATATGATTTTTTTGCGAAGCAATTGGTGAACGGTTATGAATTGTAGGGTGTCAGAGGTCATTAATGGCTGGATTGAGAGATGATACAGAATAGAATTGACATTTTCCACAAAGAATGTAAAATATACTCATAAGTTACTAACTTATGAGTATATTTTTTTAAAACTGTGTCAGGAGGACTTATGTTTCATTATAGGGAAAGTGAACTGGCAAAACTAAATAAACGATATCAGAACCGGCAATTTGAATGTATTGTTATTTATGGACGCCGACGAGTAGGAAAGACTGCGCTCATTAATGAATTCTGCAAAGATAAAAAAACCATTTTTTTTGCAGCATTAAATGCAACAGAACGGGAAAACCTGACGGCACTTTCTAAGGCAATTTATGAGTGCGAAAAGAAGGACGCCTGTGATGCACCGGTTTTTTCTTCATTTGACAGTGCATTAGATGCGATTACAGACATGGCGGAGGAACGTCTGGTATTTGTGATCGATGAGTTTCCGTATCTGGCAAAGGCAGCAGAGTCTATTTCATCACGTTTGCAGCACATGATCGATCATAAATGGCAGCACACTAAATTATATCTGATCTTATGTGGTTCTTCCATGAGTTTTATGGAGGAGCAGGTACTGGGGTATGAAAGCCCGCTTTATGGGCGCAGGACAGCGCAATTTAAAATAGAACCGCTCAGTTATCGGGAGGTAGAAGCATTTTACCCGGGACTTTCAAAGCAGGAGCAGGCGCTGGTGTATGGTATTACGGGCGGGATTCCGCTTTATATCAATAAGCTGGGCGTGCAGGATGGAATAAAGGAAGCATTACTTGAAAATCTGTTTGATGCCAGCAGTTATCTTTTTGAGGAACCGCAGAACTTATTAAAACAGGAATTAAGGGAGCCTGCTGTATACAACACTATTATTACAACGATCGCATCCGGTGCATCTAAATTAAATGAAATAGCAACAAAGGCAGGGCTGGAAAACGCAGTCTGCAGTAAGTACACGAAGGTGCTTTTGGAACTGGGAATCATAAAGAAAGAAACGCCAATGACAGAAAAGCCGGGGAAAAAGACGATCTACAGACTGGCAGATCATTTCTTTGGCTTCTGGTATCGTTACGTTCCGCATAATATGGGAGCTATTGTATCAGAACGTATGGGAAGTATTTTTGATCAGGTTGTGGCAGGGTCTTTATCCGATTATATGGGAACAGTATTTGAAGATATGTGTAAATGTTATATGCTCCGTTATGCGCAAAATCTTCATGTGCCAATTACGGATATTGGACAGTGGTGGGGGACAGACCCCTCGCTTCACAAAGAGGTACAGATTGATATTGTAGCCGGCACAACGGATAAGGGAACCTATTATATCGGATCCTGTAAATATAAAAAAGAACCAATTGGCGTGGATGAGTTAAAGCTTTTAGAGCATTATGCAGGTGTATTTGGAAAGGGAAAAACTTATATTTACTATATATTTTCCAAAGGAGGATTTACACAGAATTTGGAGGAACTGGAAAAGAAAGGTGCTGTACATCTGATTTCGCTTGAGATGTTGTATGAGTAAGGATAATGTAGAGGGGGAGGAGAAAAAACTATGTTTATTTGCAGTAACGCAAATTTAATGACATTGCAAAATGTTGGAGAAGTACCGCGGCAGCTGGCCTATGATTTTCTGCAAAAGCAGAATGGCTATGTAATGCTGGAAGTACAAAATGGGGATGAAACATATCACATTACAAAAGAAATGCTGAAAAATGGGAAACCATACCGCAATATGATTCTTGATCTGAGCGATCATGTTTTCGAAGATGCGGTTCGTATAGGTGATGCGTATGGCAGATTTCTGGTACGGGATAACAGCGGAAATATTGTTGCGGTCTTAGAGCGCCAGTATACTTATTATGATCATCCGTATCAGTATGAGGGTGGGCTGGATCTGGAATTTCTGGATCAGTATGACTGCGTGATATTGTATGAGGTGAATGAGTATTCGGTAGAGCTGTTTCAGAAGGCACTGCCACTTTGGAGCGGCAGAAATATTGTGCTGATAGGTTCTCTTTGGCATATATTTCTGCCATATCTGCCAAAGATAGAGGATAAGCAGATACAGGTATATGATACGATGCAGGATGAGATCCTTTGGCAGATCATGATGCAAAATAAAAAGCCGATCCATATCAGGGATTTTCTGCCTCGTAATGAAGGAAACAGCCGTGTGAAAGATGGGTTATTCTGTTATGACGAGATTATGACACTGACTTTTATGTTTGCCTGTCAGATCACGGGCGGGGAGAAAAATCCGGATAAAAAATTCTTCCTGGTCAATGGTTTCTTTAAAATTGAGGGTATTTTTGGTATCTGGCAAAAGACATTTGTGCTGGCAAGATATGCAAAGAAAAAGGGTTATATTCCTGCCTTTACCATTGTATCTTCGACAGCAAATATGTATTCGGATGGAGAAGACGATGACATCTGGAATAAATTTTTTCTGCAGCCGGAAGGCTATACCATAGAAGAAATTCAGGAAAGCAGAAATCTGATCGTGTCACCAAATGCAAATATCTTAAATGTATTAAGAGATATACTGAACAGTTATGCGGGAGCGGAAACGCAGCTTGATTGGCGGGATGGTATCTTTAATCAGGCGGTTATGGCGTATTGCAGACAGCAAAGGGAAAAGTTTCTGGCAGATCCGGCGCATACACTTGGTGTGCTGATCCGCGGAACAGATTATATCAAAGGCAATATGCCCGGACATGCGATCCATGCCAATGTGGAGCAGGTCATGGAAAAGATTGAGGAAGCACGCAGACAGTGGGGCGTAGATTATACATACATTTACCTTGCAACAGAGGATGCCCGGATCTGTGAAAAAATGAAGGCGCGGTATGGGAATATGCTTGTCTGTACAGATCAGGAGCGTTTCACGACCAAGGAAAATGAATTGCTGGCACAGCTGCACACAGAAAAAAAGCAGGGAGAAGGGTTCCGTCTGGGCGCAGAATATCTGGCAACGCTGCATCTGCTTTCCCTGTGTGAATCACTGATCGCCTCCGGTGGCTGCAATGGTGTCACGGAAGCGATCAGGGAGAATGCGGGAAAGTATCAGCATGTGTTTGTTTTCGAGCTGGGGACAAATGAAAGACCGGAATAATTGAAAAATCTGGCAAGGCTGCTGGACAGCCTTACGGCGCAGACGATCGGGATAGATGCGCTTGAGGTGATACTGGTCAATCTGGAACAAAACAGGAAGCAGGGCGGAGCCGGAAATGTGGGACTTTTGTATGCTTCCGTGGAAGCTGTATCTGGGATATGAATTCTTTCAGGTCATGCATTGTAATCCGTTCACTGGGAAGCAGATTTTTGTTGGAAATTTCTGTTTTCTCCTCAGTAACAGTCAATCCTAATTTTTGAAATTGTATGAGTATATCCGGTTCACAGATACTGCCATATTCATAAAATAAAATCTCCATCAGACATCCCTCCGTTAGTAGTTGCTGTAATACAATAAATAACAAGATATATTATATCGTTACAGTTGTTTTATGACAAGCTGCTGTTTTATAATACAGAGGATAGGTAAAAACGATAACGTACCCTGAAATAGAAAAGGATGGTGCCAAAGCGTATGGCAATTACTGCGATTATATTAACAGTACCAAATGATTTTAACAGATTACGCCCTTTATATTCGCTTTTAAAGGAGAATCTGCCTGTAGACAGAGTGGTGTTTATTGGTAACCAGGAGGTGGAACGGCTTCTGACAGAGTGCAGTCTCGGACAAGGGTATGAATTCCTCAATGAAGAGAGTTTGATTCCGTTTGAGAGTGTCAGGGCTGTGATAGAGAATATCTTTGACGGAAAACAGGTAACAAGAGGTTTTGTAGGATGGTATTATCAACAGTTTTTAAAGCTGGCATATGCAGCAAATTGTGAAGATCAGTACTATCTTGCATGGGATGGTGATACAGTGCCAATCAGACAGATTAGTTTTTTCAAGGATGGAAAGCCTTATATGGGCATGAAGAACGAATACCACAAACCATACTTTGATACGCTGAACAGAATTTTCCTGGAAATGCATAAAGCAATAAAATCATCGTTTATTGCAGAACATATGTTGTTTGAAAGACAGACAGTGAATGAAATGTTGCATGAAATTATGTGTGCGCAGCACTTGAACGGAGCAACATTTTTTGAACGGATTCTCCGCACAATGGAGCCGGAAATATTAAATGGAAATTCCTTTAGTGAATTTGAAACTTACGGGACATATGTCGCTTACAGACATCCTGAAAAGTACATTCTTCGCAGATGGAATTCTTTCAGACATTGTGGGCAGTATTTTAGACCGGACGATATCACCGATGCGGAAATAAAATGGCTGGCAAAGGATTTTCAGGCGTTGACATTTGAAAAGGGACAGGAACCGTCACCGGAGGCGGCTTTTTTTCGTAATCCGGAATATCAGGAAAAACTGTCTGCAAAGTATATTTTGCAGGTAATACAGGAAAACAGCACATCGGGATATGTGGAAGAGTGGGATGATTGACAGGGAAATTCTTTGACGATTAACTCTCGTCAGGAGGGCACCATGTATTTCGATTATGAGGTCAAAAACTCTATATCACTTATGATTCGACGAATAAGAACTGTCAGGCAGGTAAGCTTGAGTTCGAGAAGTCCAACCATCTGATGAAAAGCGTGATGAGCTACATAATAAAGAGTTGATTTAGGCTATCGAGAGTTAATTTTTCAGGAAGTTCACAATATCTAATAGTACCGGAGATCAGGTGGTGTTGGGCATTGAAGATGAAACCTGTGTGGTATACGGAATTGGAGAGAAAAGTCCATTTAAGATATCTGATGCAATATCAAATATGATTTCAGATGCATGTATACCACAGATTGAGCCTGATATTTCTATACAGACAGTGGAAAATAAAACAATACTTGTAATAGATATAGTTCCTGGGGATTTTAAACCATATTATCTTGTGGCGAAAGGGAAAGAAAATAGCTCTTATATTAGGATTAATGGGACAAGCAGACCGGCAGATCCCAGAAAGCTGCAGGAACTGGAATTAGAGGGATAGAATATATCCTATGATTCATTGCAGGAGATTGGCAGTGAATATAATGAAAAGTTGGTACTTGACCTGTGCCAAAAGATGCAACAGATTCCTGCTAAAGGATCTGGAACAGGGACTTTGGATCATGCGGGATAAAACCGATATGGGAAGATCATGATTAAGATGCGATAAAATAGAGGTGGGAAAAGAAACTTGTTCTTTTCCCACTTCTGCTTTATAATATTCCTATATCAGTAAAGGGGGAGAAGCGGTATGGAATTTGTAACCTCCATAGAAAAAGCATCCGAGTGGGGTGTCACAAAGCGGATGGTAAATTATTGGTGTGCTATGGGAAAAATCTGTGGCGCTGAAAAAGAAGGAATCCGATGGAAAATTCCGATGAATGCGGAAAGACCGGACAGATATGGGGAAGGTCCGGCTCTGGTAGATTATGTTGTCAGGATCACGGGTAAGAAGGTAGGAGTGGGGATTCAAAGCTTTGAGGAGATTAGATCCACAGGGGCTTTTTATGTAGATAAGACATCTTTTATCAGTCAGTGGTGGGAAAATGAGCATGATGTAACATTGATCACAAGACCCAGACGATTTGGGAAAACGTTGAATTTAAGCATGATAGAATGCTTTTTCTCTCAAAAATATGCAGGTAGAGAAGATCTATTTGATGGTTTAAAAATCTGGGAAAATCAGATGTATCATCAGTTGCAGGGAACATATCCGGTTATTTTCCTGTCGCTTGCAGGGATAAAAGAAGAGACGTATGAGAGTGCATTTCGCTCATTGTGCTTTGAGATCAAATATATGGTGGATAATATCAAGGCAGGGCTTGATATGAAACACTTTTCGGAAGAAGAAAGATCACAGCTTGCCAGGATCAGTTGGGATATGGACGAAAATGTTGCAGTAAAATCGTTAAAATTATTAACACAGCTTCTATACAGATATTATGGGAAAAAACCTATCATTCTGCTGGATGAGTATGATACGCCTATGCAGGAAGCATACTTTCATGGATATTGGGATCGTATGGCAGCATTTATGAGAGGATTTTTGAATAACACATTTAAAACAAATCCACTTTTGGAAAAGGCGCTTATGACCGGTATCACAAGAATCGGAAGAGAATCTATGTTTTCTGATATGAATCATATTGATGTGGCTGCCATTACCACGCATAAATATGAAACTGCATTTGGATTTACACAGAAAGAGGTATTTGCTGCGCTCGATCATGTGGAGCTGGGGAAATATAAAAAACAGGTGAAGCAGTGGTATGACGGTTTTATGATCGGCAGATGTAAAGATATCTACAATCCGTGGTCTATCACAAAGTTTATAGATTCGGATGGAAGATTTGATACATATTGGGCAAATACCAGTAGTAATACATTGATTAACAGATTGATAGCAAAAGGATCTCGTCATGTAAAATGTAATATGGAAGATCTGATGAATGGAAAACAGATTCGGGCACATATAGATGAAATGATCGATTTCTCTCTGCTGGATGTGGATGAAAATGCCATTTGGGGGCTTTTATTCACTACGGGATATCTGAGGGCGGATCATGTAGAAGAGGATTTATATACGCTGTCCTTTACAAATATTGAGATCAAAAAAATGTTTGTCAGAATGTTCAGAAAGTGGTTTTATCGCAGAGGAAGTGACTTTGGAGATTTTCAGAAGGCTTTGCTGGCGGGCAATGTCGAAGATATGAACTATTATATGAACATGGTTGCTAAAACAACCTTCAGCTATTTTGATTGCGGATCCGGTTATGGAGCAATTGATGAAACAGAAAGATTTTATCATGGGTTTGTGTTGGGATTGCTTGCTGAATTATCGGATCACTATCATATTACATCCAATCGGGAAAGTGGGATAGGACGATATGACATTATGATGAAGGCGGTAGATGCACGGCAGAGTTCTTGTATCATAGAATTTAAAGTATTCGATCCGAAGAGGGATAAAGATCTGGAGGAATGTGCGGATAAGGCACTGAGACAGATTGAGGAAAAGTGTTATGTGACAGAACTGCTTGCAGATGGAATAGATGCGGCAGACATCAAAAAGTACGGTTTTGCATTTGAAGGGAAGACTGTGCTGATCAAACAGAAAATTTAAAGGCACTACTCGTAAGTAGTATACTTACGAGTAGTGCCTTTTCCCTTTACCCAACGATCTCTTTTGCCAGCTCCTTCATATGTTCCACATCTGCATCTTTCATCGTTGTTTTGATCGTAACAACTTTATCGCAGATCTCCAGATTTTTCATCGTATCCAGAATGGCTTTCATGCTCTTGGCAGCGCATGGAGCCCAAGAGCCGTTTTCGATAATCCCCACTTTTCGCTTCTGGAAAGCCTTATGGGAAAGACGGTTCAAAAAGTCTTCCATTGGCGGGAATACACCGCCATCGTAGGAGGCTGCACAAAGCACAAGGCTGTCATAGCGGAAGGCGTCTTCGATGGCTTCTGCCATATCGTCGCGGGAAAGATCTGTGAAAGCAACCTTTGCCGCACCTGCTTCCTGCAGCAGATTGACCATTTTTTCTGCCGCGGCTTTTGTATTGCCGTGGATGGAAGCACAGGCAACGAGAACGCCTTTGTCTTCCGGTTCATAACTGCTCCATGTCTGGTATTTACCGATATAGTAAGGCAGATTTTCTTTTAAGATCGGACCGTGCAGCGGACAGATCGTCTGAATGTCAAGTGTGGCAGCTTTTTTCAGAAGTGTCTGCACGGGAGAACCATATTTTCCTACAATATTGAAATAATATCTTCTGGCTTCACATGCCCAGTCTTCCTCTGTGGACAAAGCACCGAATTTGCCAAAACCATCGGCAGAGAAGAGAATTTTTTCTGTCATTTCATATTCTACCATGACTTCCGGCCAGTGCACCATGGGAGCCATGAAAAACTGCAGCGTGTGGCTGCCAAGTGAGAGTGTTTCTCCTTCAGCAGCCGTTAAGCATTTCTCTTCCAGTGACGGAATCTCAAAAAACTGTGGCAGCATGGCTTTTGCCTTTGCACTCATAACAAGCTTTGCCTGTGGGAACTGCTCTGTAAACAGCCTGATCCCTGCGGAATGATCCGGCTCTAAATGAGAAACGATCAGATAGTCGGCATTTCGTCCGTCTAAGGCGGCTTTCAGGTTAGACAGCCATTCGTCTGTTTTTCTCGCATCTACTGTATCCATGACAGCAATTTTTTCATCTAAAATAACGTAAGAATTATAGGATACGCCGTTTGGCACCTCGTACTGGCTTTCAAAAAGATCAATCGTCGTATCGTCTGCACCGATGTAGCGGACTGCATCGGATATTGTGGTAGTCTGCATAAAAATGACCTCCTTGTGTAAAATGTATTTATGCACTCGCAAACCCGCACCTTCGGTGCTTTATAGTCTGCTTCGCAGACTGTTTGCTCGTTAATGGCACAGGAAAAACAAATGTCACCTTCGGTGTCGCTTGTTTTTCTTCTGTGCCATTACATTATAGCATTAAAAAGTAGGAGCGTCGATGCTGCTTTTTATAAAATGCGAAATGGCTGCTTTTTTGTAAAATGCGAAATTTGTCGATGAAATGTGGTTAAGAAACGGTAAAAGGATAGGGTGTTTTTGTGACATATTCTGTAGAGTTATGGTAAAATATTGACGTGATAAAAAATACACCAAAAAAGTAATGTAATTACATGCAAAGAAAGGGGAAGCGAATGTTAGAAGTTTTTTACAGAAAAGTAGGAGGAGACTACAGCAACGTGCTTTACAGACTGGAGAATGATGAAACAATTTTGCTTTTTCTGGAAAAGTTTTTGCGGGAAGACAGTTATCAGAATTTTCTGATGAAATATGCGGCGCATGAAGAGAAGGAAGCGTATCGTTGTATCCATACCTTAAAGGGTGTGAGCCTGAATCTGGGATTCGGAGATCTGGCCCGGATCAGTGAGGAGATTGTAAATGAGTTTCGAGCAGGTTTCCCGGAGCTGACGGTTGATCAGTTTGCGGTTCTGGAAAGAAGATATAATACAGTGATCGAAGGAATCCGGGAAGTGTTGCAAAAAAGTTATTGACAATAAAAATAACAACGTATATAATCAGTTTCAACAGCAAACATATTATTCCTACGTAGATAGTGGGAAAATACAAACGGGCAGCTGTAAACGGAAAGTCGCTGCTCAAAATGAAGGAGGAACTGAAATGAGTCAGATTAAGGAAAGCGCATTGGAACTGATCGGAAAAACACCGATTTTGAAACTGAACGGATACAGCAAAAAGGCAGGGGTCACAGAAGCAACGATCCTTGCAAAGCTTGAGTATCTGAATCCGGCAGGTTCTGTAAAGGACAGAATCGCACTTGCCATGATCGAGGATGCAGAGGAGAAGGGTATTTTAAAAGAGGGGGCTACGATCATCGAGCCTACCAGCGGAAATACCGGGATCGGTCTTGCAGCTGTAGCAGCAGCAAAAGGCTATCATGCGATCCTGACGCTGCCTGATACCATGAGTGTGGAGAGAAGAAACTTATTAAAAGCATATGGCGCAGAGCTCGTCCTGACAGAAGGTGCAAAGGGTATGAAGGGCGCCATTGCAAAGGCAGACGAACTGGTAAAGGAAATTCCGGGAGCAGTCATTCTCGGACAGTTTGTAAATCCGGCCAATCCGGCAGTACATAAGAAAACAACAGGACCGGAAATCTGGGAACAGACAGACGGTAAGGTTGACATTTTTGTAGCAGGTGTTGGTACAGGCGGAACTGTAACGGGTGTTGGTGAATATCTGAAAGAACAGAATCCGAATGTGAAGATTGTGGCAGTAGAGCCTGCAACAAGTCCTGTGCTTTCCAAAGGAACACCGGGAGCACATAAGATCCAGGGAATCGGTGCAGGTTTTGTACCGGAAGTATTAAATACAAAGGTATATGATGAAGTGATCACGATCGAAAATGAAGATGCCTTTACAGAAGGCAGGGCATTTGCGGTAAGCGAAGGTATTCTGGTCGGTATCTCTTCCGGTGCAGCACTGAAAGCAGCAACAATTCTGGCAAAGAGACCGGAGAACAAAGGCAAGACGATCGTGGCACTTCTGCCGGATTCCGGTGACAGATATCTGTCTACTGCACTGTTTAACAATTAATAGTTGACAAAAATTATCAGTTTAGTATAATGGGACAAAATAAGGGAGTAGTCGGCACGAAGTGCGGTGAAGTCAACATACTGGATTTGTTCCTGGCATCATCTGAAATGACGAGACTTATCTGCGATAGCATCAGTCTATCCGGATAAGTCTCTTTTTGTGTGTAGCGAGGGAACGAAATCAAGCGGCTGCGAAGCAAATGTGCGGCCAAATAACCTGCGTAGCAGGTTATAGCTTCCCGGGTGCACACTCACAGTAAGGAAAGGTAAAAAACATGAGTTTATGGGAATTGTTGGTAATAGCGGTCGGACTGTCAATGGATGCATTTGCAGTCTCTGTCTGTAAGGGACTGTCAGTGCAGAAAGTAAAAACTAAGCACTATCTGATTGTTGCAGCTTATTTTGGCGGCTTTCAGGCTTTGATGCCGCTTCTTGGCTATCTGCTCGGTGTCCGGTTTGAGGCGATGGTAGCCAATGTGGATCACTGGATCGCATTTGTGCTGCTTGGACTGATCGGTGCCAATATGGTGCGCGAGTCCGGAGCCGGGGAAGAAAAACTGGATGATTCCTTTACGGTTTCCACCATGTTGATTTTAGCGGTTGCAACAAGCATTGATGCATTGGCGATCGGTGTAACCTTTGCTTTTCTGGGTGTGAATATTGTCGAGGCGATCATTCTGATCGGTATTACAACGGGAATTATTTCAGGTGTGGGACTCAAAATTGGAAATGTGTTCGGAAGCCGCTATAAATCGAAAGCAGAGATGGCAGGCGGTATTGTGTTGATCCTGATGGGAATCAAGATTCTGGTACAGCATCTGCTGGGGCTGGGGTGAACCGAAAAACAGAAAAACAGAAAAATACCTATTAAGTTCACGTGTTTTTTTCCGATATGTATAGTATAAGAACAAACATCAATACACATAAAGGAGGAATTACCATGCGTATTGAAGCTTATACACAGATTCAGCAGCTTTATAATACATCGAAAGCAGGAAAAACGCAGAAGACAACAAATAAGAGCTTTATGGATGCGGTTCAGATATCAAGCACGGGAAAAGATTATCAGACCGCTAAAGCTGCCGTTTTTGCAGCTCCGGATATCCGTGAGGATGTAACAGCCCCGATCAGGGAGGCAGTACAGTCCGGCAGTTATGATGTATCTTCTGATGATTTTGCAGAGAGATTACTGGAAAAATATAGTACATTATTAGGCTGATGAAAAAGAAAAACGGTGTCTGTGCCTAAAAGGCCAGGCACCATTTTTGTAATGAGATCCGGAAAGGAAGAAATATATACATATGGCAAGTCTGATGGAAAATTTGATGGATGTATTGGAAGAAGAGGGCGGATATTATGATGCGCTTCTGGAATTGTCCATGAAAAAAACAGAGGTCATTGTTTCCAATGATATACCGGCGTTGCAACAGATCACCGAGCAGGAACAGCTTCTGGTCGATCAGGTAAACGATGTGGATAAAAGACGGATGGGCATCATGGAGGATATGGCAAATGTCATGAATCGTGATGTCGGTACACTGACGATCCCGGTGCTGATCAAGGCGCTGGATGCCAGAGCACAGGAACAGAGAAGATTGTCTGAGGCGAGTGATAAACTGAAGGAAACCGTGAAAGCCATGGCACAGATCAATGAACAGAACCGGGAGCTTCTGCAGAGTGCACTTGAAATGGTGGAATTTGACCTGAATCTGGTGCGGGGCTTAAAGGCTGCACCACAGACGGCGGAATACAATAAAGGTGCCATGAATGCAGGCAATTATATGGCACCGTCAAGAGGCGGATTTGATGCTAAACAGTAAGAAAATGAGGTGAGGAAATGTCCTTATTCGGTAGTTTATATGTAGGTGCCTCCGGCTTACAGACCGGGCAGAACGCACTTAATACAACAGCACATAACTTATCCAATGTAGATACAAAGGGATACACAAGACAGCAGACATTGCTGACGGATAAAAATTATAACCTTTTGTCGGTCAATCCGAAAGCAGCAGCGAACCAGCAGACGGGGCTGGGCGTTACCTATGCGGATGTCAGACAGGTCAGGGACAGCTTCCTCGACCAGAAATATAGAAAGGAATCGGGCAGAAGTGCCTTTTATGAGGTTTCCTATAATACACTCGGTGAGGTGGAGACACTGCTGGGAGAGCTGGACGGCGAATCCTTCAGTGAATCAATGAATGATCTCTGGGAAGCGGTGCAGGAACTGGCGAAACAGCCTGCAAGCTCCGTTACACAGGGACTTCTGATCCAGCGTGCATCACAGTTTGTGGAGCAGGCGGGTAATGTGTACAGTGCTCTTTCCAAGTATCAGGATAACCTGAATAATCAGATCAAAGGAGAGGTTGATCAGATCAACCAATATGCAGACCGTCTGTTTGCATTAAATAATGAAATCATCAAGATTGAAACCGGTGGAATTGAACGGGCAAACGATCTGCGTGATGAAAGAAATCAGATACTGGATGCGCTTGGCGGATATGGCAATATCTCTTATAGTGAAGACTGGAACGGCAGTGTGAATGTGAAGTATGAAGGGCATACGCTGGTAAATGCAACACAGGTTTTCAAAATCGGACTGGATCAGAATTCAGATACCGGCTTCTATACACCTTTCTGGCAGGGAGATGCAAAGAAGATCCCACAGGAAAACGGTACATACCGTTATGATATTTCCAATTGTAAGGTATTTGATCTGACAAGAGAAATTTCAACAGCCTGCAATACAGATATCGGAAGTCTGAAAGGCATGCTGGTTGCCCGTGGCGATCACAGGGCTGATTATACGGATCTGCAGGATGCGGATGCCTATAATGAAACGGTTTCTTCTTCCATATTGATGAACGTGCAGGCAGAATTTGATAATCTGGTACATAATATTGTTACAAAGTTCAATGAAGTGCTTGAAAATGCAGCAGAAAAAGAAGGAGCGCCTTATCTGCGAAATGAAGATGGCACGATCATACAATTATTCCAGCGTATTTCCAGTGACACATATGATGAAAATGGGAAGCTGATCCGGGAAGATCTGTCAGCAGGAAAGGAAAATACATTATTTACAATTTCTAATCTTGTGGTCAATCCGGATCTTGTAAAAGAACCGACAAAGCTTGGTTTTATCAAAAATGATAAGAAAGAGGATTATGCGATCGCACAGGAACTACAGGCTGTTTTTGAAACAAAAGCATATCGCCTGAATCCAAATGTGACGACGAAATCCAATCTGATTGACTATTATTCCAATATTGTCAGTCAGGTGGCAAATACAGGTGCTGTATTTAAGAGCATCTATGAAAACGAAGAAACGACAGTCAGCTCCACAGATAATGCCAGACAGCAGGTAGTTGGCGTTTCCGATGAAGAAGAATTGTCTAATATGATCAAATTTCAAAATGCGTATAATGCGTCAAGCCGTTATATCAATGTGATCGACCAGCTTCTGGAGCACATTATCAACACACTTGGTGCATAGGAGAGGAGTAGCATATGCCTTCTACATTTTTCGGACTGAATACTGCATACACAGGTCTGATCGCATCCAATGCATCGATCAATACTGCGGGTAACAACATTGCCAATGTGGAAACCAAGGGGTATTCCAGACAGACGGTGACCCAGCAGGCAAGTGATGCGATCCGTACTCATACGACATATGGATGCGCCGGTGCAGGCGTTGATACAAAGTCCATTGACCGTAACAGAGACGCCTTTTATGATTTTAAATATTGGAATAACAATGATAAAGTGGGCGAGTATGGTGAAAAAGAATATTACATGAAGCAGATAGAGGATCTGTTTGCGGACGACAATAAAACGATCAAGGGATTTACGACCGTATTCAATGAACTGTCCGAGGCCCTGGCGGAGCTGCAGAAAAATCCGGGAGATGTAACAACAAAATCACAGATGATCGGATTTGCCAATAACCTGTCATACTATTTTAATACGGTGGCGGAGAATCTGGTCAATATTCAGACGGATATCAATGCAGAGATCAAAAATAAAGTGGATGAGATCAATTCCTACGCTGCAGAGATTGCTTCCTTAAATGAACAGATCAATGTGATCGAACTGACAGGGACAACTGCAAATGAGCTTCGCGACAGAAGAGACCTTCTGATCGACCAGCTTTCCCTGGTTGCAAATGTAGAAATAAATGAAACACCCATCCGTGATCCGAATTATCCGGACAGAGAAACGGGCGCAAACAGATATACCGTAAAGATTGCAGGCGGACAGATGCTTGTGGATGGGAATGCTTATAATGAACTGGAATGTGTCGCAAGAGCAAATTATGAAGCAAACAATCAGTCTGATGCACTGGGGCTTTTTGATATTGTCTGGAAGAACGGGAATGAGTTCAGTATGTCAAGTAACCGGATCGGCGGACAGCTGCAGGGACTGATCGCTCTCCGCGACGGAAATAACGGCGAATGTTTTAAAGGAACGGTGTCAGAGATCAGCAAAAATCAGACAAGCGGTAAGAATGAGGTAACGATCGATGTCAGTGCTTCCTATCTGAAAGATCTGAATAAATCGACTTTGCCGGATAAGGGCGGCGTGATCCAGATCGGAAATCAGGAATATTATTATGATACCTTTAAAGCAGTTTACGGTGCAGACGGCAAGATTGAAAAATACGTGTTTGAGATTAGTGATGATCTGAATAAAAACAGCAGACAGCCGGCGGATGACCGGATCGGTAAAGAAGCACAGATCGGCGTTTCTATCGACTATCAGGGCGTTCCGTACTACCAGCAGCAGCTCAATGAATGGGTCAGGACCTATGCGCAGGCATTTAATAAGATCCTGACAGGACAGGATGCGGTAGATGGCTATGGCAATGCGGCAGACATTTTATTTGTTGCAAACGAGGCAACAGATGTGACGCAGCGTAAGTTTGTGACATCCAGAAATCAGACACCGGGCGCGACAGTGTCCAGCACGGATGATACATATTATTACCTGACAGCAACTAATTTTGCGATCAATAAGGAAATGCTGGATGATCCACAGCTTCTGGCAACACATACAGGAGCGGGAACAGGACCGGAAGGGTATGATCTCGTTAAAGATCTGATCGACCTGCAGACAAATAAAGATAAGATGAGTTTCCGCGGATGCTCGGCAAGGGATTTTCTGCAGTGTGTTTTATCGGATGTATCGCTGAATGCGAGCAGTGCCAATACATTTTCCGCAAGCTATCAGAATATTGCAAAAACAATCGATACACAGAGATTGTCTGTCAGTGGCGTAGATACGGAGGAAGAGTCTCTGAACCTGGTACAATATCAGCGTGCATACAATCTGGCATCCCAAATGATACAGGTGCTGACAGAGGTATATGACAGATTGATCCTGCAGACAGGGGTATAGTTTTTATTGGCTTGAGCCGATGTAATAAGTAGAAAACAGCATGACAGCAATGGAATAGAAAGAGGCAGTATATGAGAATCACGAATAAGATCATCTCCAATAATTCTGTAACAAATATCAATCGAAATAAGGTGCTGGAGGATAAGATCAACACACAGCTTTCTACAGGATCAAAGATCAGCCGTCCATCCGATGATCCGGTTGTAGCGATCCGCGCGCTGCGCCTTCGTACAAATTTAAGTCAGGTAAACCAGTATTATAAGAAGAATGTTCCGGATGCGGAGTCGTGGCTGGATATTACGGAAAGTGCGATCACTACAGTGGTAGATATTGTATCTGATTTTTATAAAAACTGCGAAAAAGGAGCAGCGGGCTTTAACACGACCGAGGACAGGAGCAAGGTACTTGAAAATCTGAAATCGATGCAGAAGGAAGTATATGCGACAGGTGATGCGGATTATGCGGGACGTTATGTATTCAGTGGTTATCGTACAGATACACCCGTTACATTTGGCAATGCGGTGAAGCAGAATTACAAGATCACGGAGCAGCTTACCGTAGACAGTCTCAGTGACATGACCTATGTGGACAGTGGAAAGCTGAAAAATATGACAGAGGCAAATGCGGAAGGGCTTGGCACGACGGAGCAGGATGTCACATCGTCTACCATTCACAGAATGCGTTTATCTTATAATAAATGCTCCGATACTGTGGCACCGACGATCACTTATTATGATGCAGGCGGTAATCAACAGACAATGACAGCAGAAATCGTATCCGCTTATGATACGGCAAGAAATGCCTATACAAGTGCAGATCAGGCTGCAGACGGTGTTGTATACATTCCGGAGACGGGCGAACTGATCCTGAGTGATACAGCTTATGGGAAGCTTGCTGGAGTGAAAGACAATGCGGCAACATCGGATGTGGACGAAGGAGAGATCCGTGTTACTTACGAAAAGGATGCTTTTGAGAAAAATGATTTGAGACCGGAGCATTATTTTGCCTGTACTTCCGGAGGCATTGATTATAATGCGGGTTATCTGACCGGCGCAACCGATGATAACAGCAAGCAGTATATTTCCTATGATGTGGGATTTAACCAGAGCGTCCGTGTCAATACACTGGCAAGCGAGCTTTTTACACCGGCGCTCCGCAGAGATATGGACGATCTGATCAGTGCGATCGGGGATGTGGATACGATGGAGAAAAATATTTCCACGCTCAAGGATATGCTGAAGAAAGATCCGGATAATGCAGAGCTGCAGGAAAGACTGGATGCAGCAAATAAATCTTACACACTGATGAACGACAAGATGCAGAAGCTGTTTGAAAGCAGCATGACAAAGGCACAGGGACATCTGGATCTTGCTAATTCCGCACTGACTGCGACAGGTAACAGAGGTTCCCGTGTGGAACTTGTTTCTAACCGGCTCGCAAAGCAGCAGACAAATTTTAAGACACTTTCTTCCGAAAATGAGGAAGTAGATATTACAGAAGTGACAGTGAACCTTCGCAGCGTCGAACTGGCATACAATGCATCACTGATGGCAACAGGTAAGATTGCCCAGACGACACTACTGAACTACCTATAAAAAGAAAGGGAAAAATGATGGAAATTAATTCAAGAATTTTTGGACAGATTTGTATTGATGATAGCAAAGTACTCCATTTCGTAAACGGAATCGTGGGATTTCCGCAGTTGACAGAGTTTGCACTGATCCACGATCAGGAAAAAGAGGGGGGCATCCAGTGGCTGCAGTCCATGCAGGAACCGCAGTTTGCACTGCCTGTAGTCAATCCGCTCGTCATTATGTCGGAGTACAATCCGCAGGTGGAAGATGAACTGTTAAAACCGCTTGGCAACTTTGAAAATGATGATATGCTGGTGCTTGTAACGGTGACAGTACCCTCTGATCTGACTAAGATGAGCGTCAATCTGCAGGGACCGATCGTGATCAACGCGGCAACGAAAAAAGCCTGCCAGATCATTGCGGAAGGATATGATGTCAAGTATCCAATCTATGAGCTGTTAAAGAGCAGAAAGGCAGGTGAATGATATGCTGGCATTATCGCGGAAAAAAGGAGAAGCACTTGTTATTAACAATAATATTGAAGTAACTGTTCTGGAGGTCAAGGGCGATCAGGTAAAGATCGGCATATCAGCACCAAAGGAAGTTCCGATCTACCGGAAAGAAGTCTATCTGCAGATTCAGGATTCCAATAAGGAAGCCATGCAGGCAGATCTGGAAGCTTTGAAAAAACTTTTTTAGGATTGTTAATAATGAGAGGGGAAATGTCGATATATATAAATGAAGATAGCTATGAAACGAACAGGGAGGTGTTAATATGGCTATTGAACCGATTGGAAGCATGATGAGCCTGCAGGCACAGACGGTAATGCCGCAGGAAACAGGCAAACCTGTTGCAGAGAGCACGGATGCGACGGCACAGGAAGTGGGAGCACAGCTGGATCGAACGACAGCGGGTGTTGCCAAGGTACAGGAAACAGGAGAAGACGGCAGTAACGCTTATAGCGGAAACGGACAAAGCAACCAGCCGTCAAACGATCAGATCAAACAGGCTGTGGATCAGCTGAACAAAAAGATGGCAAATTCAGAGGCTGTATTTGGCATTCACGAAAAGACGAATCGTGTTACGATCAAGATCGTAGATAAAGATACAAAGAAGGTAATAAAGGAACTGCCGCCGGAAAAAACCCTGGATATGATTGCCAAGGTATGGGAAATGGCTGGCATTTTGGTAGACGAGAAGCGATAGGAGGCTGTTTATGACGATTAGAATTACAGGTATGAATTCGGGGTTGGATACGGAAAGTATTATTACAGAGCTGGTATCTGCCCAGAGTGCCAAGAAAAACAGCCTGGTAAAGGCACAGACAAAGCTTTCATGGAAGATGGATGCGTGGAAGACTTTGAATAGTAAGATTTACAGTTTCTATACAGGAACAGTCAGTGATCTGCGTTTCTCTACTGCTTATGCAAAGAAGAAAACGACCGTATCGAACAGTTCTGTTGCTTCTGTTATTGCAGATGCCAATGCAACAGACGGAGTACAGACATTAAAGGTCAATAAGCTTGCAAAATCAGGGTATCTGACCGGCGCAGAGCTCAAAAAGTCAAACGGAAGCCTTGCTTCCTATACAAGCTCTACAAAGCTGAAAGATATCGAAGGCATGCAGCTTGGCGGAGATGGAAAGATCAGCCTGACATTAAAGACGGGCGGTAAGAGCACAGATATCAGTCTGTCGGGTGATGCAACGATCGCAGAGCTGACAAAGCAGTTAAAAAATGCGGGCGTGAATGCTTCTTTTGATGAGACCTATCAGAGATTTTTCATCAGCTCTACCACAACAGGAAAAGATGCGGATTTTTCTCTGACAGCAAATGATCAGAATGGATTTAACGCGCTTTCCGCATTAGGGATTAATGTTCTCGATACTGCAACAAAGAGTGAATATACACGTTTTGCCAATATGTCCGATGCGGATAAGGCAGCTTATATAGATGCGCAGGTGCAGGCAAAGACAGAATCTGCAAATGCAGCGATCACTGCTGCAGAAAAGACAATTACTGATAATCAGAAATTATTTGATGAATTTTTTGAGAAAAATACAGATCCGGAGCTTGTAAAGGATGATTTGCAGACATCAGAGCAGATTAAAACATACAAAGAAAAACTGACAGCTTACAGGGACGGACTCAAGGATGCGCCGGAAGGGGAAACAGAAGAGGCAAAGGCCGAGCGTGAGGAAAAGCTCAAAGCGGCAGAGGCTACGCTGAAAAGTGTTGATACACTTGCCGGTTATGTATCCAAGATAGAAAGTGCACAGCAGACAAAGGCTGATAATGAGGTGCTTGTGGCAAATAACAGTGCGTCGATCAGGAATGAGGTAACACAGGATCTGGAAAAAAGGATCACAATGGCAAAAACCGCTCTGACCAGTAGCGCTTACTCCGGTCAGGCAACCAGAATCGAAGGTCAGGATGCGGAGATCGAGCTGAACAATGCAACATTTACATCAGCAGCCAATAACTTCACAATCAATGGAATGACGATCACAGCCCTGACGGAGTCTTCCGATACCATAACGCTTACAACGGCAAATGATTATGACGGAATCTATGATACGATCAAGAAGTTTATCAAGGGCTACAATGAGCTGATCAATGAAATGGATAAGCTCTACAATGCGGATTCTTCCAAAGGCTATGAACCGCTGACTTCTGATGAAAAGAAAGAAATGAGCGATTCGGAGATCGAGGACTGGGAGAAGAAGATCAAGGAATCACTTCTGCGCAGAGACAGCACGTTAAGTGATGTATCTTCTGCAATGGAAGAAGTTATGGGATCGGGATTTACCGTTGGTGGAAAGACTTATTATCTGAGCAGCTTTGGTATCAATACACTTGGTTATTTTACTGCAGCGGATAATGAAAAACATGCATATCATATTGACGGTGATAAAGATGATTCTTCCACAGCCGGTAATACAGATATCCTGAAGACAATGATCACCAATGAACCAAAGACTGTGATCGATTTCTTCCAGCAGCTCAACAACAGTCTGTACACAAAGCTGACAGAGAAGATGGGTGCCAACAGCATGCGGAGCATCTACAAGGCTTACAATGATAAACAGATGAAACAGGAGTATGATGACTATACAAGCGATATCGCAGAGCAGGAAGAAAAACTGACAGCACTGCAGGATAAATGGTACAGGAAGTTCAGTGCAATGGAAACCGCACTCGCAAAACTGTCATCCAAGACAAGCGCAATCGCGGGATTGTTAGGTTAAGGAGCAAAGGAATATGGCAGCAAATCCATATGCGCAGCAATATGCGCAGTACAATACAAATAAGATTATGAGTGCATCTCCGGCGGAGCTTACGCTGCTGCTCTATGAAGGTGCGATCAAGTTCTGTAATATGGCGATCATGGGTATTGAACACAATGATATCCAGAAGGCAAATGATAATATCAAACGCGTACAGAGGATCATTGATGAATTCCGTGCGACACTGGATATGCGATATCCGGTCGCGGAGGATTTTGACCGTGTATACAAGTATCTTCTGGAACGGTTGTTAGAGGCTAACATTAAGAAAGACAAAGAAATTCTGGAAGAGGTCAACACACACCTGCATTCTATGCGTGACACCTGGAAAGAGGTTATGAAGAAGGCGGGAAACGGCAGGTAACGGAATGGAGAAACAGTACATTACAATTCTGATAGAAAGTCTGCAGAAAAAAAGTGCGATACTGTCTGAGCTGATTGGAAACAGTAAGAATCAGGCTGCGCTCTTGAAAGAGGATATGGTGGACTGGGATGCATTTGACCGGGGCACGGATGCAAAATCCGATCTGATCAATGCACTCAATCAGCTTGATCAGGGATTTGAAACTGTATTCGCGCATGTCGGTGAGCTGCTGCAGAGTCCGGAAGGAAAGAAAACATATGCACAGCAGATCAGAACACTCCAGGAACTGATCACCGAGGTGACGGACAAGAGTGTAGAATTGCAGGCGGATGAGGCACGGAATAAAGCAGCTGTAGAAAAAAAGTTTCAGGAGTACAGAGCCGGAATCCGGAAGGGAAGAACCTCTTCCAGAGTGGCATACGGATATTATCAGAATATGAACCAAATGAATTATCTGCCGCCACAGTTTCTGGATAATAAGAAATAGAAAAGCAGGCAGGTATATGCAGATCATTACATTTCATGGGGATGTGGAAACGACATCCTATTTCCTGATACAAATAGAAAAACAGCTTAGAAAGGACGGATATGAGGTCTGTCCTTTCTATTTTGATGCAGAAAAAAAGACTGCGGAAGGGACGGATGAAATAATGCAGGGGGCGTATTTCCTGACCTTTAATTTTGCAGGACTTTACGGAGAGGATATGTGGCTTGCCGGGGATGACAGGGAACCGGCTGCAGACACCTATAGGCTGCGCTGCATCAATATCATTGTGGATCATCCGTACCATTATCATGCTTTTATACAGGAGCAGCTTGAGAGGAGAGCAGACAGGTACATGCAGATCTGTATCGATCAGCTGCATATGGCTTATATGCATCGTTATTTCCCGCAGATAAAGCTGGGACCGTTTCTGCCAACCGCCGGAACCGAGATGCTGTGTAAACTATGGGGGGAACGGACGACGGATATTTTGTTTACGGGAACGTATGTCTGCCCGTCTCATTTTGATGTATTTATTAACCGGAACGGAGAGGAATACAGTCAGTTTTATCATTCGATCATAGACGAGGTGCTGTCAGATCCACATGCTCTTTTGGAGGATGTGGCAAGACGCAGGCTGACGGAAGAAATACCGGAGGCAACAGAGGATGAACTCAGAGAGACATTGGGCCATATCCAGTTTCTGGATTATTATATCCGTTTTACGTTGCGGGGAAATGTAGTAGCTGCACTTGCAGATGCCGGGCTGAAGGTGCATATCATTGGCGCGGGCTGGGAGAATCTGCCTTGTAGTCATCCGGAAAATCTGATCCTGTCGCCGTATGCAAGTTCTGAGGAGTGCCTGCTGGCACTCGCGGATGCAAAGCTGGCACTGAATGTTTTGCCATGTTTTCATGCAGGCGCGCATGACCGGATCTTCAATACGATGCTGGCGGGTGCGGTCTGTGTAACGGACAGTAATCCCTATCTGGATCAGATTCTGATAGACGAGGAGAATGTTATCCTGTATGATAGAGAAAGACCGGGAGAACTTGCAGACCGGTTGCACGTACTTTTGCAGCCGCAGATGGATGAAAAGCTGCAGAAGATCGCAAAAGCTGGAAGAGAACTGGCAATGGCAGGTCATACCTGGGAAGTCAGGACAAAAATACTGGAGGAAATCTTGTGAAATATGATTATTTGATCGTGGGCGCGGGGCTGTTTGGCTGCGTGTTTGCCCGTGAGATGAAAAAAGCGGGGAAATCCTGCCTGGTAATAGAAAAAAGAGACCATATTGCGGGCAATATTTATACGAAAGAGCAGCATGGAATCCGGGTGCATCAGTATGGTGCCCATATTTTCCATACATCTGACCGGGAAGTGTGGGACTATGTCAATGCGCTGGCAGATTTCAACAATTACATCAATTCGCCCGTAGCGGTTTATGAAGGCGAGCTTTATAATCTGCCGTTTAATATGAATACTTTTCATGCTCTGTTCGGCGTAAATACGCCAAAAGAGGCAAAGCAGGTGATCGCAAAGCAGATCAAGGAAGCCGGGGTTACCGATCCGCAGAATCTGGAACAGCAGGCAATTTCTCTTGCCGGAACGACGGTATATGAAAAGCTGGTCAAGGGCTATACGGAGAAGCAGTGGGGGCGTGACTGCAAAGAGCTTCCTCCGTTTATCATAAAAAGACTGCCACTGCGTTATACTTATGATAATAATTATTTTAATGACCGGTATCAGGGCATTCCGGTAGGCGGTTATACACAGATCGCGGAAAAACTGCTGGCAGACATTCCGGTCAGACTGGAAACAGAGTACAAAGCATTTTTGGCAGAAACGGAAGATACCTTTGAAAAGGTATTGTATACAGGTATGATCGATGAGTTTTTTGACGATTGCTATGGACAGCTGGAATATCGATCCCTGCGGTTTGAAAGTGAGTATCTGCCGGATGAAGATAATTTCCAGGGCAATGCGGTTGTCAACTATACGGAGCGCAAGATCCCGTATACCCGTATCATTGAGCATAAGCATTTTGAGTTCGGTAAAGGCGAAGGAACGGTCATCACAAGAGAATATCCTGCAGCATTTACGCGGGGGGACGAGCCGTATTATCCGGTCAATGATGAAAAGAACGGGCAGTTGTATCAGAAATATGCGGCGCTTGCCAAAGAACAGGGAAATATTCTGTTTGGTGGAAGGCTTGGCCAATATAAATACTATGATATGGATAAAGTGATCAGAGCAGCGCTTGATATGGCCGCTGCGGAAATAGAGAGGTAAGAAAATGGCAGAGAAAAAGATCCTTGCACTGATCCCTGCAAGAAGCGGATCCAAGAGTGTTGTGAATAAAAATATCAGAAAGATCAACGGAAAACCGATGATGGCATATTCGATAGAACATGCAAAGGCATCGAAATATATCAACCGGATCATTGTTTCTACGGACAGTGAGGAATATGCACAGATCGCAAGAGAATACGGTGCGGAAACACCGTTTATCCGTCCGGCAGAATATGCCACGGATACAGCGCTGGATATCGATGTGTTTGCCCATGCACTTTCTTTCCTGAAAGAGAAAGAAGATTATGTGCCGGATATCATCGTCCAGCTCAGACCGACCTATCCGTTCCGCGATCCGGCAGATATTGATGCCATGATCGAGATCATGTTAAATGATGAGACGGTAGATGCTGTCCGCAGTATTAAGAAAAACGAAGTGGTTCCGCATAAGATGTGGTATGTGGGAGAAGACGGAACACTTGATCCGATTTTAAAGGATATTCCCGAAGCCTATAATATGCCGCGGCAGCAGCTCCCTGACACTTATTATCAGAACGGAAATGTGGATCTGCTCAGACCGCGCAATGTGACAGAGCTGCATTCCATGACAGGTAAGAAGATCAAAGGCTATGTGATGAAGGAAATGTATGATGTGGACACAGAGGCGGATTTTGCCAGAGTGGACGATTTTATGCGGATCCGTCAGGGCGGTAAGCTGTTTGTGTTTGACATTGACGGTGTGATCGCCATGAAGCGCGAGGATCTGGATTACGGACAGGCAATGCCGAATGAGAGAATGATCCGTATCATCAACAAGCTGCACGACTGGGGCAATCGCATCGTACTCTTTACTGCCCGCGGTTATGTGACCGGTATCGACTGGAAACCTGTGACAGAAAAGCAGATGCAGGACTGGGGTGTGCAATACGATGAACTGCATATGGGAAAACCGAATGCGGATTATTATGTAGATGATAAAATGCTGGATCTGGAATTTTTGTACCGGGAATTTGAGAAAGAAGAGTAAAAGAAACGGATGTGCTTTTGAAAAGTACATCCGTTTTTAACAGTAATTATTAAATAACATACCGGAATAGGCACTGGTGATATACGGTGACGGGTAATTCTTGCCCGGATTTTTGTATGCTACGATTGTCTTATTAACGTATTCCATCGGATTTAATGAAATCTGATTGCTTTTTCTGAGCATGGCGTTTGCAAAATCCTGCACAGGTTTCAGGCTCGTCTGTGCATCTGCCTGGGCGGCATCGGAAAGCTGTGTATCATCTACCTGCAGAGTGCCATCTGCCGTAAAAGAAAGACCGATGGAAGAAAGCGCCTGTGCGTAATGCCGGGAGATCCGGGAAAACTCACTGAGGAGCTGGGAACTTCTCGTATGTGCAGTCTGTGGCTGTGCGATCCTGCCGATATATTCGTTGTAACTGTCTGCAAGAGAATGTACATTTTCCCGTAGACTTTCCATATCATCTTTGATTCCGATCTCTGTCACGGTATCAGGATCAGGACTTGTGCCCTGCAATGTGATCTCGTAGGCCTTTTCCACGGTAAAGGTGTTGGAAGAGGCGGTATGTTCAATATGATTGATCTCAAATAAAGCATTTTCGGGAGTCTGCGATACCTGATCCATACCAAAGTAGGATACGATACCGGCCTTTTTGCTTGTGTTATGATCACTGATCTCAAATTGAAGTTCTTTGCCGTCCGGTTTTCCGGTTGCATCGGAGGAGAGTTTTAAAAATACATTTCCTTCATGATCGGGAAGTACCTCCGCACTGAGACCGACGTCGGACTTTGTGATAAGACGTCCGAGACGTTCCATGACTTCACGGTTTGTATCATCTTCTTTGAGCTGGAACTGAAATTCGTAGTTCATATCGGAAACGGACAGATCAAAGGAGTATGTATCCGGTGCAAGAGAAATTCTGGCGTCGCCGGGAACAGCTTTGCCGAAATTAACCTGACTGCTTGCCAGCCGTTCTACGGAAAGCGTAAAGGAAGGCGCATGATCTCCGCTTTCACTGCCAACGTAAGAGGCACTTGCAATGCTTTCTTTTGTAGAGTAGGCAACTTTCTGCCGGAGCAGCTGTTCGGATTCACTGCTTCCTTTGGTAGAGATCAGGGCATTTCTGAAAAGCCTTGACTGCTCTTTCAGAGAAACCGCATACTGCTTTGCTTCGTCGCTTGTATCCAGAATACAGAGAGGTGCTTCTTTATTTAATTTGATAATGGAATTATATATACTGCGCAGATCACTCTTCTTGTGCGTATCAAGTGCAGTATTTGACTTGGGCGCATATTCCGTCAGGTAGTGATTGTAAACCTGATTAAGCGCATCGAATCCGATTGCCATCAGAAGCCCTCCTTTCTTCCTTGAATCTGCATAAATGCGGCGTTGACACTCCTTGTCAGCCTCTGCATTGGCATGAGAATCTACTTATATATAGTAAATATAGCATTGCAATAAGCAAAATGCAATCGTTTCTGCGGAAAAACCGGTAAAGAAAATCAAAAAAACTGCGCAGATGCGGAAAAAAACGGGAAAAGGAATTGACGCACGGACACAACTGTGCTATATTAAACAGGCGAGATGACTTTTAGGTCTTTTTTTTATGCTGTAAAAAATGAACCTGTCCGGCAGATTTCTGCGGGCAGCCGGTTTCCAGGCTCTACCAGATGGTGGCAAGACAAGCATAAACCGGGTGTGGACAGTCTCGTACATCTGTCCTCTGACGCGTGCGCAGATGTCAAACAGGAAAAGGTCGCACAGAAGTAAAGCATGCGGGCGGCGAGAAGGAGAAAAGAATGCGTACAAAAATCACATTGGCTTGTACAGAGTGCAAGAACCGTAACTACAACATGACAAAGGATAAAAAGAATCATCCTGACAGAATGGAAACAAAGAAATATTGTAGATTCTGCAAGACTCATACTTTACACAAAGAAACAAAATAATCCGTTTTTTAAGAACAGGAGTCAAAGTTATGGGAGAAAGTAGTAACGAAAAGGTTGGTTTTTTCAAGGGGCTGAAAGCTGAATTCCAGAAGATCATCTGGCCCGACAAAACAACACTCGGAAAACAGGCGGTAGCTGTTACTGCAATTTCAATTGTTTTAGGAGTGATCATCGCACTGCTCGATACAGTTATGCAGTATGCGGTTAACTTAATAACAATGTAGAGTGAGGAAAAACATATGGCAGACGCAAACTGGTATGTAGTGCATACCTACTCAGGCTATGAAAACAAAGTAAAAGCCAATATTGAAAAAACAATCGAAAATCGCCATCTGGAAGAGGAAATTCTGGAAGTCAGGGTTCCGCTTCAGGATGTTGTGGAAGTGAAGAACGGTGCCAAAAAGACTGTTCAGAAAAAGATGTTCCCAGGCTATGTGCTGATCAATATGGTCATGAACGATGATACCTGGTATGTAGTCCGCAACACACGTGGTGTAACAGGATTCGTGGGTCCGGGAAGCAAACCGGTTCCGTTATCCGAAGCGGAAATGAAACCGCTCGGAATCAAAACAGAGAATGTATCGGTTGACTTCGAAGAAGGAGATACGATCGCTGTTGTTGCAGGTGTCTGGAAGGATACGGTTGGTATGGTTCAGAGAATGGATTACAACAAACAGACTGCAACGATCAATGTAGAACTGTTCGGCCGCGAAACACCGGTTGAGATCGGTTTTGCGGAAATTCGCAAGATGGCATAATCTTGCACAGACAGAACAAGATGTTCATAGGATGAAGTCCTACTTATATAAGAAGGTTCATACTTGGACTGTGGGAGGGCAGAAGCCCGCCACTACCACAATTTATTAGGAGGTGCCAAAATGGCAAAGAAAGTAGAAGGATACATTAAGTTACAGATCCCTGCTGGTAAAGCTACACCAGCACCACCAGTTGGTCCTGCACTTGGACAGCATGGTGTAAACATCGTTGAATTTACAAAACAGTTCAACGCAAAGACAGCTGATCAGGGTGATATGATCATTCCTGTAGTTATCACAGTTTATGCAGACAGAAGTTTCAGTTTCGTAACAAAAACTCCACCTGCACCGGTTCTTTTAAAGAAAGCATGCAAAATCAAATCCGGTTCTGCAACACCTAACAAGACAAAGGTTGCAACAATCTCCAAAGCTGATCTGCAGAAGATCGCTGAGACAAAGATGCCTGATCTGAATGCAGCAAGCCTTGAGGCTGCTATGAGCATGATCGCTGGTACAGCAAGAAGTATGGGAATCGCTGTAGAAGAATAAGACTTTTACAGATTTAACACAAAAGTGGGAGGAATTAGTTCCGCCACTACCACTAGGAGGTAAACGAAATGAAACATGGTAAGAAATATAGCGATGCTGCGAAAGCATTCGATCGCGCTACACAGTTTGAGCCTGCAGAAGCTATTGCGTTAGCAAAGAAGTCGGCAGTTGCTAAATTTGATGAAACAATCGAAGTTCACATCAGAACAGGATGTGACGGACGTCATGCAGATCAGCAGATCCGTGGCGCAGTTGTTCTTCCGAACGGAACAGGTAAAGAAGTAAAGGTTTTAGTATTCGCGAAAGGTGATAAGCTTACAGAAGCTGAAGCAGCCGGTGCAGATTTTGTCGGCGGCGATGAGTTGATCCCTAAGATCCAGAATGATGGATGGTTAGACTTTGATGTTGTTGTTGCAACACCTGACATGATGGGCGTTGTTGGTCGTCTTGGTAAGGTTTTAGGACCGAAAGGTTTAATGCCAAACCCGAAGGCCGGTACAGTAACAATGGATGTTACAAAGGCTGTTAAAGATATCAAAGCCGGTAAGATTGAGTACAGATTAGATAAGTCCAACATTATCCATGTTCCGGTTGGAAAGGCTTCTTTCACAGAGGAACAGCTTCAGCAGAACTTCGATGCACTGATGGATGCTATCGTAAAGGCAAAACCAAGCACATTAAAGGGTCAGTATTTAAGAAGCATTACACTTGCTCCTACAATGGGACCTGGTGTAAAGGTCAGCGTAGCTAAATTCTAATTCGTATAGTTAGAGATCAATTGAGGCGATCGGTCATACCGGTCGCCTTCTTTTTAATGCATAGGAATTTTTTAGGGGATCCCCTGTGCAGTAAAAGCAGGCAAGCTTGCAAAGATGCGCACTGCGGCGTACAATGTAGATGTCGCAAACATAACCTGCGTAGCAGGTTATAGAAAAGCGACCGCCGCAGGCGCAAGAATGTGCCAAGGCACATTCTTTTTTATAGGGAATAAAACAGATGAAGAAAAACTGGAAACGAAAATTAGTATGGTTCACGATAGCACTTATTCTGACCTTACTTGTCGGAACAGCGGTTCTGGCGACTGTGTTACAACATAAAAAGAAGGAAAAAGCTGCCTGGCAGGAACAGATGCAGGCAGAGCAGATCGCGGAAATAAATGCACAAAAAGATGTGGAAACACAGATGCATGCAGGCGCTGGTGTGCAGATAGGGAGTGGACAGGATGACAATACAGGAGGAGAGGATCGTGAAGATGCCTCTCTTCCGGAAATTGAAACAGATCAGAAGGAACAGAATCCGCAGGAAGAACAAAAGACTGATCCGGCAGAGGAAAAAGGGAAAGCTGTTATGACTTTTGCGGGAGATATCTGCTTTCATGATGCATATGCCAATATGTATGCACTTTCTGCCCGCGGCGGTAATATAGAAAGTTGTATCGGCGCATCGCTTCTTGCAGAAATGCGTGATGCGGATATTTGTATGATCAATAATGAATTCCCGTATTCAGACCGCGGACAGCCGGTTGAAGGAAAGACATTTACATTTTGCAGTAAGCCCGGAAATGTGAAGCTGCTTTCGCAGATGGGAGTGGATATTGTTTCCCTTGCCAATAATCATGCGTATGATTATGGACAGGATGCGCTTCTTGACAGCCTGGATACACTGGACGGGGAAGGAATTGCACGCGTGGGGGCCGGCAGAAATCTGGAAGATGCAATGGCACCTGTATATTTTGATGTAAATGGGACAAAAATCGGTATTTTAGCAGCTACCCAGATTGAACGACTGGAAAATCCGGATACGAAGGGCGCGACCGAAGACAGTCCGGGCGTATTCCGGTGTTTTAATGAAACGGAATTAAACCGCCTGCTGGAACAGATAAAACAGACAAAACAGCAATGCGATTTCCTGACTGTATACATACACTGGGGAACGGAAAACACAGACGAACTCGATTGGGCACAGCCCTATCAGGCAAAACTGATCGCGGAGGCAGGCGCAGATCTGATCGTCGGATGCCATCCGCACTGCCTGCAGGGGATAGATTATATGGGAGATACGCCGGTAATCTACAGCCTCGGTAATTTCTGGTTCAATTCCAAGGAGGTGGATACAGCACTTCTGAAAGTGACGGTGCAGGGAGACACGCTGGAAAACATTCAGATGATTCCGGCACTGCAGAAGGACTGCAGTACAAATGCGCTGGACGGCGCAGAAGGAGAACGGGTCATTAATTATCTGCAGAGCTTGTCGGAAAATATCACGATCGATGCGGAAGGTTATATTAGCAGCTATTAATTTCATAATTCGCTTGACAAGGCTCTCATAACATGATATCTTATACAAGGTCGTTTTAGATCATGCCGAAGACAGCAGGTGCTCGATGAGCGTAAGTGTATCGCCTGCCGAGGGAAAGATTCAATAGTTAGTTTGAATGTCAGCCTTCCGTTTTCGGGAGGCTTTTTATAGCGTATCACGCAACTCGTTTAAAAGGCTATGACTCCAGACGACAGCAAATCTAAAAGGAGGTAAAAAAATGGCTAAAGTAGAATTAAAGCAGCCGATTGTAGCTGAAATTTCAGAAAACATCAAAGATGCACAGTCAGTTGTTCTTGTTGACTATCGTGGTCTTACAGTAGAACAGGATACAAAACTTCGTAAGCTGTGTCGTGAAAACGGCGTAACATACAAAGTTTACAAGAACACAATGATGAACTTTGCATTCAAGGGAACACAGTTTGAAGCTCTTGCTCCATATCTGGAAGGACCTAGCGCAGCAGCTATCTCTACTACAGATGCAACAGCACCTGCACGTGTACTTGGTAAATTCGCCAAGGAAGCTGACAAACTTGAGATCAAGGGTGGTGTAGTTGAAGGTATTGCTTACGATGCAGCAGGTATTGCAAACATCGCAACAATTCCAAGCAGAGAGGAACTCCTTTCCAAATTACTGGGAAGCATGCAGTCACCTATTACAAACTTTGCCCGTGTTATTAAGCAGATCGCTGAAAAAGGCGGCGAAGTAGCAGAAGCTCCTGCAGAAGCAGCAGAGGCTCCGGCTGAAGAAACAGCTGAAACACCGGCTGAATAAGAAAACGAAAACAAACTATTAAAAATGGAGGATATTAAAATGGCAAAATTAACAACAGCAGAACTTATTGATGCTATCAAAGAGTTAACAGTTTTAGAATTAAATGATTTAGTAAAAGCTTGTGAAGAAGAATTCGGCGTATCTGCAGCAGCAGGCGTTGTAGTTGCAGCAGCAGGTGCTGGCGCAGCAGCTGAAGAAGAGAAGACAGAGTTCGACGTAGAGCTGACAGAAGTTGGTCCTAACAAGGTTAAGGTTATCAAGGTTGTTCGTGAAGCTACAGGACTTGGCTTAAAGGAAGCTAAAGACGTAGTTGATGGCGCTCCTAAGGTGATCAAAGAAGCTGCTTCCAAAGAAGAAGCTGATGATATCAAGGCTAAACTTGAAGCTGAAGGCGCAAAGGTTACTCTTAAATAATCAAAGCGTAAAAGACAGACCCCGGACATTATGTCCGGGGCTTTTTAAATTTGAGAAAAGTTTTTGTTGACTATAAAAACACGTTGTAGTAGAATGTATGGTGCACTATTGTGGTGCGGTAGGCTATTTTTATGCCCATATTTGGGAGAAAAGCCAAAAGCAGCATGGCAAATAATATGAACGAGGTGAATGTCAATGGAAAAGAACAGAATACGTCCGATTGCTTCCGGCAAGCATATACGTATGAGTTACTCACGGCAAAAAGAAGTTTTGGATATGCCAAACCTGATTGAGGTTCAGAAGGAATCCTACAAATGGTTTCTGGATGAAGGCCTGAAAGAAGTATTTGCAGATATTTCTCCGATTGCCGATTACAGTGGACACTTAAGTCTGGAGTTTGTTGATTTTGAACTCTGTGAAGACGAAGTCAAGTATTCTATTGAAAAGTGTAAAGAGCGTGATGCAACATATGCAGCACCTTTGAAGGTAAAAGTACGCCTTTACAACAAGGAAAAGGAAGAGATCACAGAACATTCCATCTTTATGGGCGATCTTCCGCTCATGACAGAGACAGGTACATTCGTGATCAACGGTGCTGAACGTGTTATCGTCAGCCAGTTAGTTCGTTCTCCGGGTATTTATTATGCGATTGGTCATGATAAGATCGGAAAGGAGCTTTATTCCTGTACCGTAATTCCTAACCGTGGTGCATGGTTAGAGTATGAAACAGATTCCAATGATGTTTTCAGCGTTCGTGTAGATAGAACAAGAAAAGTGCCGATCACCGTATTTTTACGTGCGCTTGGTATCGGTACTAACACAGAGATCCTGGAGTTATTCGGTGAGGAACCAAAGATTCTTGCCAGCTTCACAAAGGATCCTTCTATTACAGAAAGAAATCCGGAAGGTAGCTATGAGGAAGGCCTGCTTGAACTGTATCGTAAGATCCGTCCGGGTGAACCTCTCAGCGTAGAAAGTGCTGAAAGCCTTATTACAGCTATGTTCTTTGATCCAAGACGTTATGACCTTGCAAAGGTTGGACGTTATAAATTCAACAAAAAGCTTGCGCTGAAAAACCGTATCAGACATGCTACTCTGTCACAGGATGTTACCAATCCTTTCACAGGGGAGATCATTGCAAGTGCCGGTGATGAAGTCAGTGCAGAGCTGGCTGATGAGATCCAGAATGCTGCTGTTCCGTATGTGTGGATCCAGACAGAAGAGAGAGAAGTCAAAGTTCTTTCCAATATGATGGTAGATCTGACAAGCTTTGTGGACTGCAATCCAAAAGAGCTTGGTATTACAGAACTGGTATATTTCCCTGTTCTGCAGCAGATCCTGCAGGAGTACTCTGATAAGCCGGAAGAATTAGCAGATGCTATTTCAAAAAATGTATCAGAACTGATTCCAAAACATATCACAAAGGAAGATATTTTAGCTTCCATTAACTATAATATGCATCTGGAATACGGTCTGGGTAACGATGATGATATCGATCACCTCGGTAACAGACGTATCCGTGCGGTAGGTGAACTGCTGCAGAACCAGTATCGTGTAGGTCTGACAAGACTGGAGCGTGTTGTCCGTGAAAGAATGACAACACACGATACAGAAGAAGTGACTGCACAGGCACTGATCAATATCAAGCCGGTACAGGCAGCGGTGAAAGAATTCTTCGGATCATCCCAGCTGTCACAGTTCATGGATCAGAATAACCCACTTGGTGAGCTGACCCACAAGAGACGTCTTTCCGCACTTGGTCCTGGTGGTCTTTCCAGAGATCGTGCAGGTTTCGAGGTTCGAGATGTACATTACTCCCACTACGGAAGAATGTGCCCGATCGAGACACCTGAAGGTCCTAACATCGGTCTGATCAACTCTCTTGCATCTTATGCAAGAATCAATGAATATGGTTTCGTGGAAGCTCCTTATCGTAAGGTTGATAAGTCTGATCCGCAGAATCCGCGTGTTACAGATGAAGTTGTATACATGACAGCAGATGAAGAAGATAATTACCATGTAGCACAGGCGAGTGAGCCGCTTGATGAAAACGGATATTTCAAGAAAACATCCATTTCCGGCCGTTATCGTGAGGAGACACAGGAATATCCTCGTGCCATGATCGATTACATGGACGTATCTCCAAAGATGATCTTTTCCGTTGCAACGGCGCTGATCCCGTTCCTGCAGAATGATGATGCAAACCGTGCGCTGATGGGATCCAACATGCAGCGTCAGGCAGTTCCGCTGTTATTTACAGAGGCTCCTGTGGTTGGTACAGGTATGGAGCCTAAGACAGCAGTTGACTCAGGTGTTTGTGTTGTGGCAAAGAAAGCAGGTACAATTGATTATGTATCTTCCAAGCTGATCAGAATGACATATGATGATGGCGAAAAGGACGAATATCATTTAACAAAATTCTCCAGAAGTAACCAGTCTAACTGCTATAACCAGAAACCGATCGTATTTAAGGGCGATCATGTAGAAGCCGGCGAAGTGATCGCAGACGGTCCTTCTACAGACGGCGGTGAACTTGCGCTTGGTAAGAACCCGCTGATCGGCTTTATGACATGGGAAGGTTATAACTACGAGGATGCTGTATTATTAAGTGAAAGATTAGTACAGGAAGATGTTTATACATCTATCCATATTGAAGAATATGAAGCAGAAGCCAGAGATACAAAGCTCGGACCGGAAGAGATCACAAGAGACGTTCCGGGTGTCGGTGATGATGCGCTGAAGGATCTGGATGACCGTGGTATCATCCGTATTGGTGCAGAAGTCCGCGCCGGTGATATCTTAGTTGGTAAGGTAACACCAAAGGGTGAGACTGAACTGACAGCAGAAGAAAGACTGCTTCGTGCGATCTTTGGTGAAAAGGCACGTGAAGTGCGTGATACTTCTCTGAAGGTTCCGCATGGTGAATATGGTATTATTGTAGATGCCAAGGTATTCACAAGAGAAAACGGTGACGAATTATCCCCTGGTGTCAATCAGGCAGTTCGTATTTACATTGCACAGAAGAGAAAGATCTCAGTCGGTGATAAGATGGCCGGTCGTCATGGTAACAAGGGTGTCGTTTCCCGTGTACTTCCTGTAGAGGATATGCCATACCTGCCAAACGGACGCCCGCTGGATATCGTATTAAATCCACTTGGTGTGCCTTCCCGTATGAATATCGGACAGGTGCTTGAGATCCATCTTTCTCTTGCAGCCAAAGCACTTGGTTTCAATGTGGCAACACCTGTATTCGATGGCGCAAAGGAAAGCGATATCATGGATACGCTGGAGCTTGCAAATGATTACGTCAATCTGGAATGGGATGAGTTCAAAGCAAAACATGGCGAAGAGCTCCTGCCTGAAGTTCTGGATTACTTATATGAAAACAGAGATCACAGAAAGCTGTGGAAGGGTGTTCCGATCTCCAGAGACGGTAAGGTAAGACTTCGTGACGGTAGAACAGGTGAGTTCTTCGATTCACCGGTAACGATCGGTCACATGCATTACCTGAAACTCCATCATCTGGTAGATGATAAGATCCATGCACGTTCAACCGGACCATACTCCTTAGTTACACAGCAGCCGCTCGGTGGTAAGGCACAGTTCGGTGGACAGCGTTTCGGTGAAATGGAAGTTTGGGCACTGGAAGCTTATGGTGCATCTTATACACTGCAGGAAATCCTGACAGTGAAATCCGATGATGTGATCGGACGTGTGAAGACATACGAAGCGATCATCAAGGGTGAAAATATTCCTGAACCGGGTATTCCGGAATCCTTCAAGGTACTCTTGAAAGAATTACAGTCTCTTGGTCTGGATGTGAAAGTACTCGATGAAAACCAGAATGAAATCGACATTATGGAAACCATCGATTACGGCGATACGGACATGCGCGCTGAAATGGAAGGCGGACACAGAGGCAGCTATAATGAAGAGGATTCATTAGGAAGCATGGGCTATCAGAAACAGGAATTTGATGAAGATAGCGAGGAACTGATCAATGTAGATGATGAAGCAGACGAGGCAGAGGATTTTTCGTTCGACGGCGACGGTCTGGATGATTCATATGACGAATAAGGATTCTACAAACGTAAGTTGGAAGGAGTGCCATAAATGTCAGAAACAAAAAACGAAACGTACGAACCAGTGACATTTGATGCGATCAAAATTGGATTGGCATCACCGGATAAGATCAGAGAATGGTCCAGAGGAGAAGTCCTGAAGCCGGAAACGATCAACTACAGAACATTAAAGCCGGAACGTGACGGTCTGTTCTGTGAAAGAATTTTCGGACCAAGCAAGGACTGGGAATGTCATTGTGGTAAATACAAAAAAATCAGATATAAAGGTGTTGTCTGCGATCGTTGTGGCGTTGAGGTTACAAAGTCAAGCGTCCGCAGAGAGCGTATGGGACATATCGAACTGGCAGCACCGGTTTCCCATATCTGGTATTTCAAGGGAATCCCGAGCAGAATGGGTCTTTTATTAGACCTTTCTCCTCGTGTACTGGAAAAGGTATTATATTTTGCATCTTATATCGTACTGGATGCAGGTCAGACAGATCTGGAATACAAACAGATCCTGTCAGAGAAGGAATGTCAGGATGCCAAAGATAAATACGGCGCAAATGCATTCCGTGCAGGCATGGGTGCTGAGGCAGTCAAAGAGCTTCTGGAAGCGATCGATCTGGAAAAGGATTCCGTAGAGCTGAAAACAGAGCTGAAGGATGCCAACGGACAGAAACGTGCCAGAATCATCAAGAGACTGGAAGTTGTAGAAGCTTTCCGTGAATCAGGCAACAGACCGGAATGGATGATCATGGATGCAATCCCGGTTATCCCGCCGGATTTAAGACCAATGGTACAGCTCGATGGTGGACGTTTTGCGACATCGGATCTGAACGATCTGTATCGTCGTATCATCAACAGAAACAACCGTCTGAAGAGACTGATCGAGCTCGGCGCACCGGATATTATCGTTCGAAATGAAAAGAGAATGCTGCAGGAAGCTGTAGACGCTCTGATCGATAACGGCCGTAGAGGTCGTCCGGTAACAGGTCCTGGTAACAGAGCGCTGAAATCTCTGTCCGATATGCTGAAAGGTAAGGGCGGTCGTTTCCGTCAGAACCTGTTAGGTAAGCGTGTTGACTACTCAGGACGTTCCGTTATCGTTGTAGGACCGGAGCTGAAGATTTATCAGTGTGGTCTGCCAAAAGAAATGGCGATTGAATTGTTTAAGCCTTTTGTTATGAAAGAGCTTGTTTCAAGAGGCATTTCACAGAATATCAAAAATGCAAAGAAATTAGTTGAAAAGTTAGATACACAGGTTTGGGATGTGCTCGAAGAAGTCATTAAAGAGCATCCGGTTATGTTAAACCGTGCTCCTACACTGCACAGACTTGGTATTCAGGCATTTGAGCCAATTCTGGTAGAAGGTAAGGCTATTAAGCTGCATCCACTTGTATGTACCGCATACAACGCCGATTTCGACGGTGACCAGATGGCTGTCCATCTTCCGCTTTCCGTGGAAGCACAGGCAGAATGCCGATTCCTCCTGTTATCACCAAACAACCTGTTAAAGCCATCCGATGGTGGCCCTGTAGCCGTTCCTTCACAGGATATGGTACTTGGTATTTACTACCTGACACAGGAAAGACCGGGTGCAAAGGGAGAAGGCAAATTCTTCAAGAGTGTGAATGAAGCAATTCTGGCATATGAAAACCAGATCATCACACTGCACAGCCGTATCAAGGTCCGTGTGCACAAGCAGATGCCTGACGGAAGCACAGTGACAGGCAATGTAGAGTCCACAATGGGAAGGTTCCTCTTAAATGAGATCATCCCGCAGGATCTTGGATTTGTAGACAGAAGCAATCCGGATAACGCGTTGGCACTTGAGATCGATTTCCATGTCGGCAAAAAGGGTCTGAAGCAGATTCTGGAAAAAGTTATCAATACACACGGTGCAACAAAGACAGCAGAAGTGCTGGATGATATTAAGGCAATGGGTTACAAGTACTCCACAAGAGCAGCTATGACTGTATCCATTTCCGATATGACAGTGCCTGCTAAGAAACCGGAAATGCTGGAAGCAGCCCAGAAGACAGTTGACCTGATCACAAAGAACTTCAACCGTGGTCTTATTACAGAAGAAGAAAGATACAGAGCTGTTGTTGAAACATGGAACGAGACAGATAAGGAACTGACAGATGTTCTTCTGAAGGGTCTGGATCAGTACAATAACATCTTCATGATGGCTGACTCAGGTGCCCGTGGTTCCAACCAGCAGATCAAACAGCTTGCAGGTATGCGTGGACTGATGGCAGATACAACCGGTCGAACGATCGAATTGCCTATCAAGTCAAACTTCCGTGAAGGTCTTGACGTACTGGAATACTTCATGTCAGCGCATGGTGCCCGTAAGGGTCTGTCCGATACAGCGCTTCGTACAGCCGATTCCGGATACCTGACAAGACGTATGGTTGACGTTTCACAGGAACTGATCATCCGTGAAACAGATTGTAGTGAAAACCGCAGCGAAATCCCAGGTATGTATGTAAAAGCATTCATGGATGGAAAAGAAACGATCGAAGGTCTGAAAGACCGTATTACAGGACGTTTCTCCTGCGAAGATATCAAAGATAAAGACGGTAATCTGATCGTAAAGGCAAACCATATGATCACACCAAGCAGAGCAAGCAAGATCATGAGCGTCGGTGTAGATAAAGATGGTAATCCGATCGAGCAGGTCAAGATCCGTACGATCCTTGGCTGCCGCTGCCACAACGGTATCTGCTCTAAGTGTTACGGTGCCAACATGGCAACAGGTGAAGCCGTACAGGTCGGTGAAGCAGTAGGTATTATCGCCGCCCAGTCAATCGGTGAACCTGGTACACAGCTTACAATGCGTACCTTCCATACAGGTGGTGTAGCCGGTGATGATATCACACAGGGTCTTCCTCGTGTCGAAGAGCTTTTTGAAGCGAGAAAGCCAAAGGGACTTGCAATCATTGCTGAGTTCGGCGGAATTGCTACGATCAAGGATACAAAGAAGAAACGTGAGATCATTGTTACAAATGAAGAAACAGGCGAAAGCAAGACATATCTGATCCCTTACGGATCACGTATCAAGATCTTAGACGGTACAAAACTCGAAGCCGGTGATGAACTGACAGAAGGTAGTGTTAACCCGCATGATCTGTTAAAGATAAAGGGTATCCGTGCAGTACAGGATTACATGATCCGTGAAGTACAGCGTGTATACCGTCTGCAGGGTGTTGATATCGCAGATAAGCATATCGAAGTGATCGTACGTCAGATGCTGAAGAAAATCCGCATCGAGAACAACGGAGATTCCGATTTCTTACCGGGTATCTTAGTTGATGTACTTGACTTCGAAGATATGAATGAAGAACTGATCGCACAGGGTAAACAGCCGGCAGAAGGCAATCAGGTAATGCTTGGTATCACAAAGGCAGCCCTCGCTACAAACTCCTTCCTGTCAGCCGCTTCCTTCCAGGAAACAACAAAGGTTCTGACAGAAGCAGCTATCAAGGGTAAGGTTGATCCGCTGATCGGTCTGAAAGAAAACGTAATCATCGGTAAGCTGATCCCGGCAGGAACCGGTATGAAGAGATACAGAAATGTAGTCTTAAGTACAGATAAGGATCCGGAGGACGAGATTTCCTTTGATGATGAAGTAAGTTTCGATGATGTTGCGGAAGATGTTGCAGAGCAGGTAGAAGATACAGAAGCTGCCAAAACAGAAGAAACAACAGAAAATGTAACAGAATAAAGCAGAATTTGACAGGGCTTTCCGGAAAATGACCGGAAAGCCCTGTTTCTTACTGCATAGGAAATTCCTTTGAAATCTCCTATACAGCAAAAGCAAGCGAGCTTGCATAGATGCGCACTCGCGCGGATAAGAAATATGTCGCAGGCGACCGCGCCTGGCGCGAGAATGTGCTGTCGCACATTCTTTGCCCGATAAGAAAGAAAAAAGTGGGAATACTACTTGACAAAGGGAAAATGAGAACCTATACTAAACGAGTGTGCATGAAATTGCATCTATTTTTGTGCGCATAGAAAATCAAACTACAAGAAATGAGGTGAAAAAGAATGCCAACATTTAACCAGTTAGTAAGAAAAGGACGTCAGACATCTGTAAAGAAGTCTACAGCACCAGCTCTTCAGAGAAGCTTTAACTCTCTCCAGAAGAAGCCAATCAACACTTCTTCTCCACAGAAGCGTGGTGTATGTACAGCTGTTAAGACAGCTACTCCTAAGAAGCCTAACTCAGCTCTTAGAAAGATCGCCAGAGTTCGTCTTTCAAACGGAATCGAAGTTACATCTTATATTCCGGGTGAAGGCCACAACTTACAGGAGCATAGCGTTGTTTTAGTAAGAGGTGGTAGAGTAAAGGACCTTCCTGGTACACGTTATCACGTAATCAGAGGTACTTTGGATACAGCAGGAGTTGCTAACAGAAAGCAGGCCCGTTCCAAATACGGCGCTAAGAGACCAAAACAGGCTAAATAATCCGGCTTGGTTTCAAATGTACCACAGGTTACAGACTAATTTAGTGTTGGGATTCGATTATCACACATTGTGTGCATAGACAATACCGCACGTACACATTAGTGGTTATATGTGAGTACCTATGATTTAGTTAATAATAATTAAGGAGGGAAGAACCGTGCCACGTAAAGGACATATTCAGAAAAGAGACGTATTAGCAGATCCTATGTACAACAGCAAAGTGGTTACAAAGCTTATCAATAACATCATGTTAGACGGTAAGAAAGGTGTAGCACAGAAGATTGTTTACGGAGCATTTGCTAAAGTAGAAGAGAAATCCGGTAAACCGGCTCTTGAAACTTTCGAAGAGGCTATGAACAACATCATGCCTTCTCTGGAAGTAAAAGCAAGACGTATTGGTGGTGCTACTTATCAGGTACCTATCGAAGTACGTCCTGACAGACGTCAGGCTTTAGGTCTCCGTTGGCTTACAATGTTCTCACGTAAGAGATCAGAGAAGACTATGGAAGACAGACTGGCTAACGAGATCTTAGATGCTGCTAACAACACTGGCGCAGCTGTTAAGAGAAAAGAAGACATGCATAAAATGGCAGAGGCTAATAAAGCATTTGCTCACTACAGATTCTAAAAGGAGGAAATACCTTGGCTGGAAGAGAATATCCATTAGAGAGAACCAGAAATATAGGTATTATGGCTCATATCGATGCTGGTAAAACAACATTAACAGAGCGTATCCTTTATTATACTGGTGTTAACTACAAGATTGGTGATACCCATGAAGGTACTGCTACCATGGACTGGATGGAACAGGAGCAGGAAAGAGGTATTACAATCACATCAGCCGCTACTACATGTCACTGGACATTAGAGGAAAACTGTAAGCCGAAACCGGGTGCTTTAGAGCATCGTATCAATATCATTGATACTCCTGGACACGTTGACTTTACAGTTGAGGTTGAGCGTTCCCTTCGTGTACTGGATGGCGCTGTCGGCGTATTCTGTGCAAAGGGTGGTGTAGAGCCTCAGTCAGAAAATGTATGGCGTCAGGCTGACACATACAACGTACCTAGAATGGCTTTCATTAACAAAATGGACATCCTGGGTGCAAACTTCTACGGTGCAGTAGAGCAGATCAGAACAAGATTAGGTAAGAATGCGATCGTTCTTCAGTTACCAATCGGTAAAGAAGATGATTTCAAGGGAATTATCGATCTGTTCGAGATGAAAGCATATATTTACAATGACGATAAGGGTGATGATATTTCCATCACTGATATCCCGGACGATATGAAGGATGATGCAGAATTATATCGTAGCGAACTGATCGAAAAGATCTGCGAGCTGGATGATGATCTGATGATGCAGTATCTGGAAGGTGAAGAACCGGCTGTTGAAGATTTAAAGAAAGTTCTTCGTAAAGCTACATGTGAATGTACAGCTATTCCGGTTTGCTGTGGTTCCGCATATCGTAACAAAGGTGTACAGAAGCTTCTGGATGCTATTCTGGAGTATATGCCTGCACCTACAGATATCCCACCTATCAAGGGTGTTGACTTAGAGGGTAATGAGATCGTAAGACATTCTTCTGATGAAGAACCTTTCTCAGCTCTTGCATTCAAGATCATGGCTGACCCATTCGTTGGTAAGCTTGCATTCTTCCGTGTATATTCCGGTACAATGAATGCTGGATCTTATGTACTGAACGCGACAAAAGATAAAAAGGAACGTGTTGGACGTATCCTGCAGATGCATGCAAACAAGAGAGCAGAACTTGACAAAGTTTACTCCGGTGATATCGCAGCAGCAGTTGGATTTAAGTTCACGACAACAGGTGATACAATCTGTGACGAGCAGCATCCTGTTATCCTTGAGTCTATGGAATTCCCGGAACCTGTTATTGAGCTTGCTATCGAGCCTAAGACAAAAGCAGGTCAGGGTAAATTAGGTGAAGCTTTAGCAAAACTTGCGGAAGAAGATCCGACATTCCGTGCGCATACAGATCAGGAAACCGGTCAGACAATCATCGCCGGTATGGGTGAGCTTCATCTGGAGATCATCGTTGACCGTCTGCTTCGTGAATTCAAGGTAGAGGCTAACGTAGGTGCTCCTCAGGTTGCTTACAAAGAGACATTTACAAAGCCTGTTGATCAGGAATACAAATATGCTAAGCAGTCCGGTGGTCGTGGACAGTACGGACACTGTAAAGTTAAATTCGAGCCAATGGATCCGAACGGCGAAGAAACATTTAAGTTCGAGTCTACCGTTGTCGGTGGTGCGATTCCGAAGGAATACATCCCAGCAGTCGGAGAAGGTATCGAAGAAGCTGCAAAGGCTGGTATCCTTGGAGGATTCCCTGTACTCGGTGTACATGCAAATGTATACGATGGTTCTTACCATGAAGTCGATTCCTCAGAAATGGCATTCCATATTGCCGGATCTATGGCATTCAAGGAAGCTATGCAGAAGGCTGCACCTGTATTACTTGAGCCTATCATGAAGGTAGAAGTTACAATGCCTGAAGAATACATGGGTGATGTAATCGGTGATATCAATTCACGTCGTGGTCGTATCGAAGGTATGGAAGATATCGGAGGCGGCAAGATGGTTAAGGGTTATGTTCCGCTTGCTGAAATGTTCGGTTATTCTACAGACCTGCGTTCTAAGACACAGGGACGTGGTAACTACTCAATGTTCTTTGAGAAATATGAGCCGGTACCGAAGTCCGTACAGGAAAAGGTTTTAGCAGCAAAGGCAAAATAATTGACCCCTGCGGCTAAAAATGCTTGAAATTATCGGCTATCTTTACTATAATCAAAGATAGCCGAGTTAATAGACACAAACAAACAACAATAAGAAAATTAAAGGAGAGTTTCAAAATGGCAAAAGCTAAATTTGACAGAACCAAACCACATTGTAACATTGGTACTATCGGTCACGTTGACCATGGTAAAACAACTTTAACAGCAGCTATCACAAGAGTATTAGCTGAAAGAGTACCAGGTAACGAAAAAGTTGATTTCGAAAATATCGATAAGGCTCCAGAAGAAAGAGAACGTGGTATCACAATTTCTACAGCTCACGTTGAATACCAGACAGCAAAGAGACATTACGCACACGTTGACTGCCCAGGCCATGCTGACTATGTAAAGAACATGATCACAGGTGCTGCTCAGATGGATGGTGCTATCCTCGTTGTAGCTGCTACTGATGGTGTTATGGCTCAGACAAAGGAGCACATCCTTCTGTCTCGTCAGGTAGGTGTACCTTACATCGTAGTATTCATGAACAAGTGTGATATGGTTGATGATCCAGAATTACTTGAATTAGTAGAAATGGAAATCACAGAGCAGTTAGAGGAATATGATTTCACAGGCTGCCCAATCATCAAAGGTTCTGCTCTGAAAGCTCTGGAAGATCCGATGAGCGAGTGGGGCGACAAGATCATGGAACTTATGGATACAATTGATTCTTATATTCCAGATCCTCAGCGTGATACAGATAAGCCATTCCTGATGCCTATCGAAGATGTATTCTCTATCACAGGTCGTGGTACAGTTGCTACCGGTAGAGTAGAGCGTGGTGTTCTTCATATGTCTGACGAAGTTGAAATCGTTGGTGTTAAGGAAGAAACACAGAAGACTGTTGTAACAGGTATCGAAATGTTCCGTAAGCTGTTAGACGAAGCTCAGGCTGGTGATAACATCGGTGCACTTCTTCGTGGTATCCAGAGAACAGATATCGAAAGAGGACAGGTTCTTGCTAAACCAGGTAGTGTAACATGCCACAGAAAGTTCACAGCTCAGGTTTACGTTTTAACAAAAGATGAAGGTGGACGTCATACTCCTTTCTTCAACAACTACAGACCTCAGTTCTACTTCAGAACAACTGATATCACAGGTGTTTGTGAATTACCAGAAGGTACAGAAATGTGTATGCCTGGCGATAATGTAGAAATGACAATCGAACTGATTCATCCAATCGCTATGGAGCAGGGTCTTACATTCGCTATTCGTGAGGGTGGACGTACTGTTGGATCAGGCCGTGTTGCTACTATCATTGAGTAATCTGCACGTTAGCTTTGAGCTAAGCGCATAAATACAAATAATTCAGCCCCTCGTGCTTGCACGTAAGGGGCTGTTTTTATTTGTATTTATAGGCATTTAGCGAATGTCGTGACCGACATGAAGCGAAGCGGAATGGAGGTGTGCTTAGTGGCTTCCGAGGAATTCAATAATTCTTGAACCTTTTCTCGATATTCTTGGTTGTAATCTAACCACATTTCTGTATGTTCACTATCAGTTACCGTCCAAATCATTTTGTATTGAATCATATATTTCTTGTCCCATAAACTGTGGGGTTAATGTATCTGCTTCACTGTTTATTACCAAAACCGGAATTTCAATATCTGCAATTTTGTCACATACATTTGCATCATCATAACTAAATCCCAAGCCACATGTGTATCATGTTCTAAAGGATAATTCTAGGACACACAACAATTTATCAATACAACCGGCTTATCTGTAATAAAAACGAAAGGACGAAAAGCTATGAAACTTATATATGCTACATATAACCAGTACTGCAATAGTATAGATATAACCACTTTTGATAATATGCTTCTTCGCATAGATTGTAGTAAGGCGGAGGACGGATTGAAGATCACACCAAATTCACAGTGCGCATTAAATGCTCTTGCGGTTGATGAACCTATGGAGTATGCACGCTTAGTGTTAGATGGAGAAATGCAAGCTTGGATTGATGCAGAAGATAGTTTAGAAGTGTGGTAATTTTTCGGGCGGATTGCTATAGATTAGCAGTCCGCCTTTTTCAAAATCTTTACATAAATATAAGTGGGATGTAAGAGATGTGCGTGGTACAATAGGAAGTGAAATTTGAATTTTTAGGAGAAAACGATGAAGAAATGGACAAAAATATTGTTGATAATGGTTATAGTTATTTTACTTGGCATACTGGCAGGACCATGTGCGGTAGACGCAAAGAACCAAAAAGAGAAAAAAGAATATGGCGTATTTTTAAGCATTGATTCGTCTCAGATAAAAAAGTTATACGGATATAGACTGGTGGTCATTGATGCACAGTATTTTTCTGCAAAAGATATCCGTACCCTGCACAAAAAAGGCGTAAAAGTATATACCTACTTAAATGTCGGTTCCATCGAGAATTTTCGCTATTATTATAAGAAATATGAATATCTTACAATCGGAAATTATGAGAACTGGGAAGAAGAAAAGTGGGTAGATGTTTCGAATAAGGACTGGCAGAAGTTTATGGGAAAACTGTCGAAGAAGCTGCTGAAAAAAGGGGTGGATGGTTTCTTTATTGACAACTGCGATGTCTACGATTATGCAAAGACAAAGAAAAATTTTAAAGGACTGGCCAAAATACTGAAAGATATCAAACGTCTTGGAAAAGGTGTCATGATCAATGGCGGAGATGTTTTTGTGACAAAGTACAGAAAAACATACGGATCGGCGAAAGATATCATGACTGCCGTTAATCAGGAATCTGTGTGGAGCAGTATTCGGTTTGAAACGGGCACGTTTGGAAAACAGCCAGAAGATGTACGCAAATATTTTTCCGGTTATGTTCAAAAATGTAAAAAAGATAGAATGGAAGTCTATCTTTTAGAATACACGAAAGATAAAAAACTGATCAGACAAATTAAACAGTATTGCAGAAAAAATAAGTTTCACTATTATATATCGGATTCAATCGAATTGGATTAATAAACAAGTATCATTCATGATTTAATGGGAGGAGTTTGAAAATGGAACAAAAAGAAATAACAAAAACGAGGCTGATTATTTATGTGCTGATGGCTTACGGACTGACCTGTCTGATGGGAATTCTGATATGGTATGGCAGTACAAAGGGTTATGACCTTACGGTATTTCCGACAGCACAGATGATGTATCCGGCAGCGGGCGTGATCATTGGACTTTTTCTAGTACACAAAGGAGAGAAAATCCTGCCGGCAGGTTTTTTATTACGGTTTTAGCGACAACGGGTGTTTTGATCGTATTGGCACTTTTATCCGTATTTCTGCCGGTAAATGATTTGAACATTGCAGGGATGACGATGTCTGTTTATAATCTGATTTCTCAGTATGTACTTATTATCGGGAGTATCGTGGCACTTGTTTTTCTTGCAGTAGCGGGAAATGAAAAGAGGGCGGCAGCGGGGCTGACCAGACAGAACTGGAAAAGTGCTGTACTTATTGTACTTGTGTTTGTTGGTATTTATAATGTATATCCGATACTAAAGCAGGTTAAGCCGAAGCTCACTACTGCTATGAAGTCAACAATACTCATTGGCTTAGCCCTCCTTTCCAGTGGATTCCCTTTCGGGTTTCTATGTAATCAGAGGGTCACAGGTCTCCGTTTCCCTTCGGTCGTTGCAAAACGAGTGCCACTGGCACTCTGCAACCCTCTGTTGAAGGACTAACCGCCTACTGTTATGGTAGCACCCATGTTTCCATTATAACAGTTAAAAACTGAGGTGCTAAACTGTAGTTGTAACACACCGACCTAATAAGATATAATCTTAGGAGGAAACGAGGTATGTTATAAATGAACCAAAACTACGAACCAGAATTCAAGAAGAAGATTGTCCGTCTTCATCTCGAAGAGGGTAGATCCCTCAAAGGTCTTGCTGCTGAATATGGTGTATCCAAAGCAAGCATTTCCATTTGGACCAAACAATTCCGCGAAGAATGCCAGACTAGTGAAGAAGCCAAAGCCGATTATGATTACATGAAGGAGAACCTTCAGCTCAAAAGGCAGCTTGCAGAGCTTCAGAAGGAAAATGAATTTCTAAAAAAAGCAGCGGCATTCTTTGCGAAGGAAATCGATTAGAGGCTTATCGATTCGTTCAGAAATACAACAAGAAATTTGGACTTAGATGGCTACTCAGGAAATTTAATATCTGTCCAAATGCTTATTATAACTATCTTAAAAATCGAAAAGCTGATTATCATCAACAGAAAGATGAAATCAAAAACTCTATTCGAGAAATCTATCACTCTCATGACGGAGTTGATGGTTATAGAACCGTACATGCGTATCTTATCCGTAAAGGATACGATATCAGTAGTTTAACGGTTCACAAATATATGAATACTGAAATGCAGCTGTTCTCAATATCCAGGAAAAAGAAACCAGAGTATGAACATGGTGTTGCTCACAAAGTTTATGAAAACAAGCTGAATCAGGATTTTCATGCAAATGCAATAAATCTAAAATGGTGTACTGATTTTACATATCTATTTTTGACAGATGGTAGCAAACGTTATAATTGTACTATTGTTGACCTACACGACCGAAGCGTCATTTCAAGCATAACGGATAAAAATATAACCGCTGATTTAGCGAAAAGAACGCTTGAAAAAGCAATTCATTCGCAGCCGGGAATAGATTTAAGTAAACTTCTGTTACATTCAGATCAGGGAAGTCAGTACACATCCAAAGAGTTCACAGAATTCTGTGAGAAGCTCGGCATCACTCAAAGCATGAGTAAGGCTGGATATCCATATGATAATGCTCCTATGGAAAGATATTTCACACATTGAAAAATGATCTTATATATCAGCATTACTATCACACAGAAGACGAACTCTACACAGCAGTCGAAGAATTTACGTATGTACAATATAACCATGTCCGTCCGCATTCTTATAATAATTACAAAACGCCTTATGAGGCACGCTATGGGGTTGCGTAAACCTTGTGGCAGAAATTAGGTCGTAGTGTTACAAAAAAGCCTGACCACAACAAGTATCACTTGTGCCTTCTGTTAATAAGAAATTTTTTCAGTATTTCTTTAATGCAAATCTTAAGAAAACAGCACAAGAAGAAAGTAATGGTAGTGCTATAAAGAATATTCCACCATTTGATGTGATGAAGAACTGGTATTTTCCATTGCCACCCATAGCTGAGCAGCTGAGAATCGTTGATAGAATTGATGAACTTTTATCATTGATATAGTAAGGGATAAACATGAAGTACAACTTTTATTACGATGAAACTGAACATAGCAGAAAGATTAGTCTTGAAACGATTACAGCTAGTAACTATTACGACAATTTTATATCCGTAATCGTGGGATGGACATCGGAAGACGGTGAGAGTGTTATGTCCAAATATCTTGCTTTTGAGGAAAAGTATGGTTATAGAAAGAAGAATGGTGAATTAAAGAGTCAAACTATGAAAACAAGAGATTTTAAGTTGGGCTTTGCTTCGCTTAATAACCATACAATTGAGTTATATGAAGACCTCATTTCGCTTTTTGATAACAAAATTATTATATATTTTTCGGTGTTTAGTAAAATTGAATATGTAATAAATCAGTTGTTTTCTGAGTACCATAATTCTTGGCTCGTTGATGTAGATTCCATGAAATACTCGATTATAAAGGCTATCAATGTGTATAGACCGAAAAATGTTATTGAGGCAATTTACAAGGAACCGCAGATATTTGTAGATGAATTACGCTCTTTTTTGGAAGAGCAGATTATTAAGAATCAATCAAATAGTGTTTTGAAAGAGCGTGAGAATCAAGCATTTGAAGAGATACGTATATTACTAGATGATACTGAATTTCCGGCGTCATTAGATTGGACATATTTTGCGCCGTTTGATGGATTTAGTAAGTTGTTGGCGGAGATGAATATTGAGGATTACAAGCTAATTATTGATCGAGAAGGAGATGCAAAACATACATTGAATTCAGCAAGGTTTGTAGGTTTGCAAAATGTTACAGAAGAAGATTCCAAGGAGCATGTGGGAATCAGAATGGCAGATATGCTTGCAGGAGTAATATCCAAGTTGATGCAGTCATTAAAAGTGTCATTAACGAGAGATTATAAGGATGGCAAAATCGAGAAGATTCTTATTGATTCTGGTTGGTTTGCTCTGAACCAAAGACAGCTTGATTTGTATAAGAAACTATATAAAGTAATCTGTGTAAATAATCATTATTGGTACACGGTTTATGCTGGAATCTATTTTGATGACCTAGTGGTTTTTGTATCGCTTCTACAGTATATGAATCATTTAGAAAGTGTGGATGAAATACGAAACGGGCAGTTGGATATGCAACCGGAATATTACAATGCATATGTTTGTGACAGTTTGCAAGAGCGTTATAAGATTATGAGAAATAAATTGCCGATTGAACCAACGTTGGATGATGACAAAGAGTATTACTATAATCAACGAGGTGCAAAAGTATATAAAAATATAGATTGTCAACCACTACTGCCATTGCAGGAGGGACAGAATAAATATTTGGTGCTATCAGTTGGAGTTGAAAAGCGTGGAGTGCCATTGGCTACTATCTTCGAGAATGGAAATCCAATTTGTTATAGACTACCAGATGAATATTATGAGTGGGCATTGATGGTTGTTGGAATGGCAAATAGTGGAGAGAAATTCTTCCCGGAAGAAGTAGTATTTTCGTTGATTGATGGAAGATATTATGTGGATATTTTATAGGGTGTCATGTGAATTATTGGAAGTTATAATATTATTATGATTCGTGCTGAGAAAAGGAGGCATATTATGAATTTGTTAGATCAATTTGAAGTGTTAGAAATAGATAAAAATATGTTGACAGATAAAAAGCAACAAACAGATTATAAGATTAAATATGTATCAGAATATGCCAAACTTTGGTCTATCATAAGTGCAGAAAGAAATGATGTAACAGAGATTACTTTTATAGATTGTATGTGCAATGCGGGTGTTTATAGAGATGGAGATTGCTGTACGGCGATAGAGGTATTTAGTTTATTTAAAGAAGCGGCGCAATTACATAAAAATAAGACGTACAATCTTTATCTGAATGATATTGATAGCAATAGAATTTCTTGCATTAATAAAGTAATTCAATATTTAAATGATGATGTAGTGGAAAATCTTAAGGTATATACAAATAATATGGATGTGAATGTTTATTTGGAAAGATTGGCTACGAATGACAATATTTTTGGTTACGGAAAATCTGTTGTGCTGTATATTGATCCTTTTGATTTTGGCACAGTTAATATTCCAATAGTCAGCAAGGTGTTGAAGAATAATTACTGTGAGGTGATTTTTAACTTCTTTATAAGTGATTACGTTAGGAATATCAAGAAGGATAAAAATAGAATCAGAGCTTGCATAAATAATGGAAATGTAGAAACAAAAGAAGATATTATTAACTATATGAGAAAAAGCCTGAGTGTAGGGAAAATCCAATATTTCTTTGCCTATCAATTCAAGACAATAACCAATGTTGAATTGTATCAGATAATCTTTGTTTCGCCTAATATAAGAGGGTTGGAAAAGTTGAAAGAGGTTCTATGGAAGGTGTTTGATGGTAAAGAATTTCATAGAAATCAAGTAGAAACAGCGCAAATGAGTTTATTTACAGAAGAAGATGAAACACAAATGAGACTAGACAGTTACACGTACGAGGCAAAAGAGCTTTTATGTTTTAATATGACAGAAAAGGAAATGTCATATGAAGAAATTGAAGCTTTGCTAATTGAAAATACTATGTTGATGCAAAGCCATATTATTAATAATGTGTTAAAACCGTTGATAAAAGAGGGGAAAATTAAAAAGATGGGACGTGTTTCCGCTAGAAATTTTAAAGCAGATACTTATAAGAGAGGTTTTTAATATGCAGTGCATTCAGAGAAAGACACTGATATATAAAACAGGTGTCGAATATGGTGATTATACATTAAATCATGTATTAGGGTGTTCGCATGGATGCAAATATCCTTGTTATGCTTTTCAAATGAAGAAAAGATTTGGAAAAGTAAGCTCATATGAAGAATGGATAAAACCAGTAGTTGTCGAAAATTTCATTGAATTATTAGAGAAGGAAATTCCTAAGTATAAAGAAAAAATAAAAATTCTTCATTTGTGTTTTTCTACAGATCCTTTTATGTATGGACAAAAGGAGGTAATTGATTCTAGTCTTAAAATAGTAAGACGTTTAAGTGAAGAAAATATTCCCTGTTCTATTTTGACTAAAGGAATATTGCCTAGGGAATTGGCAAACTGTAGTAAGAAGAATGAATATGGAATAACAATAGTAACGCTTGATGAGGAATATAGAAAAATAGCTGAACCGGGTGCGGCAAGTATTAGAGATAGAATAGGTGCTTTAAGGTATCTAAAAGAAAAAGGCTATAAGACATGGGTCAGTATAGAACCATTTCCGACACCAAATATTCATGCTGAGGATTTGATGGATATCCTAGAAGCGGTCTCGTTTGTAGATAAAATTATTTTTGGGAGATTGCACTATAATAAAAAAGTTTCAGAGTATAAGAATTATAAAGAATATTACAATAAATGCGCAGAAAAGGTTATAAGTTTTTGCGAGAAAAATGATATTGAGTATCATATAAAAAATGGAACTATATCAGAATTGTAGTACATACAGCATCTTATAATTTTTTAAAGGAGGCAGATTTTATGTCAAAACTTAATATTGATCAGCAGACAATAAAAGAATTATTTGCAAATAAAAGGTCTGATTTTTTGATACCTGATTATCAAAGACCATATGCGTGGGGTGAGGCAGAATGTCAGACTTTATGGGATGATATTTTTGCGTTTGCATTTCCAGAAAATGATTATAGTAGATTTAAAAGCGATGAAGATGAATATTTTCTTGGACCTATTGTTACCTTTAAAAATCAAGACAATAAGTTGGAGATAATTGATGGACAGCAGCGACTGACTACGCTTATGCTCTTATTAAGAGCGTTCTTTTCGAAGTTTGGAAATATGAAAGATGCAAATTCAATTAGCACTAGCGATGACATTGCAAAATGTATATGGAAAACAGATGAATTTGGTAACCCTGATAAGAATAAATTAAAAATTGACTCAGAAGTATCAACCGATGAAGACAAGGAAGAATTTCTGTCCATATTAAAGACGGGAAATGTTGATGTCGTACAGAAGAGTCGATACGCTAAAACATATCGTTTTTTTCAAGAAAAGATTAATGAATTCTTGAAAGAGTATCCGTCATATTTTGCATATTTGCCTACAAGAATATTGAACAATTGTATTTTGTTACCGATAGAGGCAGAATCGCAGGATACTGCACTACGAATCTTTTCCACCTTAAATGATAGAGGAAAGCCTCTTTCGGATACAGATATCTTTAAAGCACAGTTTTATAAATTCTATTCTGATCAAGGGAGAAAAGAAGAATTTATAAAGCGCTGGAAAGAGCTTGAGGTAATATGTGAAGATATTTTTGATGCGCCTTCAGGTTCGCCAATGGACGAACTGTTTACAAGATATATGTATTATGAGAGAGCAAAGCAAGGCATAAAATTGACGACAACAGAAGCTTTACGTAAGTTTTATGAAAAGGATAAGTACGCTATCTTAAAAAGAGAAGAGACGTTAGGAAATTTGGAAAAATTGGTACAGTTTTGGAAAAGTGTACTGAGTCAGGATGATATGATTTTCTCGGACAGGATACTTCGAAGATTGGCAGTATTAAATTATGCTCCAAATGGAATGTGGACATATCTTGTATCTGTTTATTTTATGCAATATAAGGATGAAAACAATTTGTTAGAGGAACAGGCGTTTTATGAATTCTTGAATAAGATAACTGCATTTATATGGGCATATGCATTTATGCGTCCTGGAGTTAATGCTCTTAGAAGCCCGGCATATCCTGAGATGATTGAAATTGTAAATGGTAGAACTGTGGATTTTGAAGAATATAGATTTGATGCTGCCGCAGTACGTAATGTTGTAGAAACTTATGTTTTCACAAATGGTAGACCTATAACAAAATCAATGTTAGCATGGTGGGCATATAATGATGAAAGTCAGCAGCTTATGCCTTTAGATGTGACATTAGAAATAGAACATGTATTTTCAAGAAAACGACAGGAGAATGAAAGAAGTCTTACGGATAAGAATAATTTAGAGTCGCTAGGCAATAAAATTCTGTTAGAGAAGAGTATTAATATTCGTGCATCTGATTATCGTTTTTCTGATAAGAAGAAATACTACAATGGATTTACAAATGATAAAGGAAAGTATAAAGAGGGAACTAGAAATACTGAACTTGTTATGATGGCGAAGCAGAAGGATGATTTCTGTGAGGAAGATATTGTGACAAGAAAGAAAGCAATTATTGATGCGTTTATTGGCTATTTGGAGCAGAATATGCTTACAATAGGATAAAGGTACATAAATAAGTATTGCTGAGCCAATATGATAGAAAGTGAGATGAGCATTTTGGAAAAAACTTTTGACCTTTCACAATTTGATGAATACAGAGAAGACAACAGAAGAGAAGTGAAAAAAGCAGAAGGTGGTTTGCCGGTTTCGTTGTGGGACACCTATTCTTCTTTTGCAAACTGCTATGGTGGAGTCATTATTCTTGGTGTCAAAGAAAATAAAGATGGTAGTTGGAGAACTACCGGTCTCCAGAATGCATCTAAGCTTCGTAAGGAATTTTGGGATAATATGAATAATCCCAAGAAGGTAAATATTAATCTTTTGTCAGAAGATGATGTGCAGACCTATGAAGTTGGTGACAATAAAGATGTTATCATGGTTATATATGTGCCTATGGCAAAGCGTGAGCAGAAGCCGGTGTACATCAACAATGATATTTTCAATGGTACTTTCCGTCGCAATTATGAGGGCGATTATCATTGTACCAGATTGCAGGTAAAGACCATGCTTCGAGACCAGACTGAGCGTACCATGGATATGGAAGTGTTGGACAAGGTTCCTATGGAAGATTTGAATTATGATACCATTCATGGATATCGTAACAGTCATCGTTCTTTAAAAGAGGGACATCCGTTTGAACGCCTGAGCGATCATGAATATTTGCGAAGCATTGGTGCTGCTGCAATTTCTGAGGAAGATGGACAGTTACATCCTACGGCAGCAGGCATGTTGATGTTTGGGGATGAGTATAACATTGTGCGTCATTTCCCTGAGTATTTCTTGGATTATAGAGAAGAGTTAGACCCTACCACCCGTTGGAGTGACAGATTACAGTCCAGTTCCGGTGAATGGTCCGGAAATGTGTGCGACTTCTATTTTAGGGTTTATAACAAAATTATTAAAGATGTTAAGGTACCATTCAAAATGTCCGGTGGCGAGCGTGTTGACGATACACCGGTACACAAGGCAATTCGTGAAGCATTGGCAAATTGTCTGATTAATGCAGACTATCACGGTTTGCGAGGCATTGTTATCCGAAAAGAGCCGGACAAGCTGGTTTTGGCAAATCCCGGTTATATCAGAACGGGTAAAAAGCAAATGCGTCTTGGCGGTGAATCTGATCCGCGAAACAAGGCACTTATGAAGATGTTTAATCTTATCAATATCGGTGAGCGTGCCGGAAGCGGTGTGCCGAATATCTTTAATGTTTGGGCAGATGAAGGTTGGGAAGAACCGGTAATTGAGGAGAGATTTGATCCGGACAGAACAGTACTGTCGCTTCCTTTTAAGAAAAAGGTGACGAAAAAAAGTGGCGAAAAAAAAGTGGCGGAAAAAAGTGGCGAAAAAAAAGTGACGAAAAAAACGCAGGAAAAATATGATGCTATTTTGAATGCTATGCAGCCGGATAAGTGGTATAAGGCTTCGGAATTTGAAACTGTTGTTGGAGTTAAGGAATCAAGAATTAAAGTACTGCTTAAGGATATGCTAGAGCAGGGATTGATTGAAAGTATGGGCAGTACGAAGGGTAAGATGTATAAGAAAGTGAATGTATAAGAGAGAAGGGTTCCTATGAGTATTTTCATCACAAATAATATTGAACAAGAGTGTGAAAATTTGATTTCGATGTATACTGATATTGGGTATGTAAAGAAAAGAATCCTTCAGAACTATCCCAATTTATCGTCGGCGAAGCAATCGTCAGTAGCGAAAAAAATCAAATCACATATAGACCAAGCAAATAGTTTTTTTGAAGGAACGGATGATAATGTTTTGACGGCTCCTTTGACACTTTTTTACGCAATTCAAAATTATGCTAAAGCTATTTATCTTGTGAATTACCCCAATCTTTCGTTAGCGGGTTCACATGGAATTGATTTTGATAATACAGTTTCGCAGAATGCAAACGAAATAGGTAATATTACATGTAAAATGACAAGAAATGGAACGTTTCGTAACTTAATTGCTGTGACAGGGGATGACCTTTGTGCAGGTGATTCGTTTGTAATAAGAGATATATTTTCTATTATTCCAGAACTACGAGAAACTTATTTTTTAAGGTATTTTGAAGAACCAAATGTATTTCTTTTGAGAAAGAAGAAACATTGTATATCAGAATACGAGATGATTTTACAGGAAGAAAATGTTCAAAAAATAGCAAATAGAGATTTTTCTTTGCTGGGACAGAATAGTTTTCATTTAGTGTTTGGAGATAGTGCAGGGTACATTTGGATTGATGCAAACTACTCAGACGAAAAAGGGAAACGAGTGTTATATAATGATATTTATGGAAATATATATTGCACAAATGCAATTTCTGTTAATGGAAGGATTGTAAAGATAAGTAAAATTGTAAACTTATATATATGTTACTATGCATTTAGCATGCTTGTGCGATACCACCCTGAGAAATGGAAAACATTTTGTGAGTCATCAGATATTGCAATAATACGAAAGTTGCTGATAAATTGTAGACGAGAGATGCTTGTAGAGGTGATACAATTATTAAGTGGCAAAGAGTATGCCTTTACAACGGTTATGGAAGAAATGGACGCAGAGCTTGATGCAAGTGAAGTCTATAAATTGGTAAAGGAAGAGGCGTGGAGAGAATACAAAAGAACAGGAAGAAATACACTTATTTTTTAGAAAGATTCAAGAAAAAATTGTTGGGCTAACAGTTGACTAAAGATACGCGCAAAGGAGTTTTGTGTATATCTTTACTTGAAATATGTGGCTGTTAGTATCGAACTAGTAGCTTGCATTCCGGAAATGAAGGGGGTTATCCTGAAGGACGGAACTCGTATTCCATATCTGGCAGATGGTGGAAATGTCGGTTATACGGATGCGACACATGCATACCATATCACAGGCTATGATCGCGTGGTAGATGTGGATGAGATACAGTCGTTATTGCTGCTGGTTAAGCCGGGAGAGGAGCCGGTTTCAGTAGATATTCAGTGAAAGCACAGAAAAGAAGTTAAAAACATTTGAAAATATGCTATGATGTAAGTATTCAAAATCATGTAAATCTGTAATAAGATGGTCATTTAAGAAATGGAGTTTACGGATTGATAGAGAAATGTAATGACAACTTGCAGGAGAGCAAAATGGCACGAGACAAAAAGATAATCTACATCATAGAAGATGACGTGGCACTGAATCACGGAATTGAGCTGACGCTTGGAAATGAAGCATATGAGTGTCGTCAGTTTTTTACACTAGGTGAGATTCAGCATATAGAGCAGGCGGATCTTGTGATCCTGGATATTAATCTGCCGGACGGTAACGGATTTGACTACCTGAAACAAGTCAGAAAGATATCTAACGTGCCTGTCCTGATACTGACGGCGAACGATACGGAACTTGACGAGGTGATGGGACTGACGCTGGGAGCAGATGATTATGTCACAAAACCATTTTCACTCATGACGCTAAGGCTTCGTGTGAACAATCTGCTGGCAAGAGCAGGTGCCAGACAGGCAGAATATGCAAACAGATATGAAAAGCATGGTCTGGTTCTGGATTTCGGCAATTTACTGTTTCAGAAAAACGGTGTGGAAATCGAATTAAGTAAGACGGAGATCCGTTTATTGAAATATTTCACGGAAAATGAAGGGATCACGCTTCCACGGGAAAAGCTGATCGACCATGTATGGCAGAATCAGCAGTATGTAGATGAAAATGCATTATCTGTCACTGTAAAAAGACTGCGGGATAAAATAGAAAGTCCCGGTGAGCGGCTGATCCATACTATATACGGTATTGGATATGTTTTTAAAGGATAGCGGCACATCTGCCGGATAGCAGATATTTGTGATGGCAGCATAGGTGAAAACATGAAATATAGAAGAAACGAATATGAAATTTTAAATCAGATGCTGGATGATGCGATCGCAGGCACTTTTGAGGAAAACTGCTTTGATGAAAGTGAGCTTTCAAAATTGCAGACAAAGCTGATGCGTTATCTGACCTCGGCTTCGATGTCTGAAAAAAAGATTTGTGAAGAAAAGAATAACATAAAGGAGCTCATCACCAATATTTCGCACCAGACAAAAACACCGCTTACCAATATACTGATGTATGCGGAACTATTGACAGAGGCAGCGGAGACAGAGAAGGAAAAGGAATATGCCGGCGAAATATATGCGCAGGGGAAAAAGCTGGAAAGCCTGATCGGTGCACTTGTGAAAATGTCACGGCTTGAGACCGGGATCTTTCAATATGAGCAAAAGGTAACTGCTTATCAGGTGATCATCCAAAAAGTAGTGGAGCAGGCGCTCCCTAAAGCCTGCGCAAAGGAGATAACGATCCATGTAAAAGAGGGTGGCAGCTATCAGGCAAACATCGACGAAAAGTGGGTAGTGGAAGCAGTTTACAACATTCTGGACAATGCGATCAAGTATTCAGATGCAGGCACGGTGATTTCTGTGGAAGAGTTTTCCTATGAATTCTTTTCGGGAATACGGATTACAGATCAGGGTGTGGGCATTGCGGAAGAAGAAATTCCGTTATTGTTTGGGCGGTTTTACAGAGGAAAAACGGTGCATGACAAAGAAGGGATAGGTGTTGGCTTGTATCTGGCGCGTGAAATCGTGGAACATAACGGAGGATACATAAAGGTCAAGTCAGAAGTCTTAAAGGGTTCTACATTTGATATATGTTTTCCAAGATAGTGTCATGCATTTCTTGTCATATATTTGTTTAGCAAATGTGCGGCTAAATAACCCGCGAAGCAGATTATAGCGATATCAATTTATCTGCGAAGCAGATTTTGCAAGGATTGTGGTTCAAAATATTGCAACATTGTAAGATTTGAGAAAGAATCTGGAAAGAACAATGCGATATGCTGGGTATTGTAAAAAATACGCAGCATTTTTAATTGCTGTATATTTGCGTAGCAAATGTACGACCAAATAACCTGTATGGCAGGTTATAGTTAATTGCTAAACTACAATGGAAAGGAAAGTAAAATGGAAATTTTAAGAACAGAAAATCTGAAGAAATATTATGACCAGAATATGGTATGTGTGAAAGCATTGGATGGCGTGGATCTGTCGGTAGAGCAGGGTGAATTTGTAGCAATCGTCGGTACATCCGGAAGCGGAAAGTCCACACTCCTGCATATGCTGGGAGGACTTGACCGCCCTACAGCAGGTACTGTGCTGGTAGATGGGAAAAAGATCTTTGACCTGAAAGAAGAAGAACTGACTATTTTCAGAAGAAGAAAGATCGGTTTTGTGTTTCAGGCATATAATCTTGTTCCGGTGCTGAATGTGTATGAGAATATTGTGCTGCCGATCCAGTTAGACGGCAGCAGAGTGGATGAGGCATTTATAGAGCAGATAATTGAAGTACTGGGTCTTACCGAAAAGAAAAACAGTCTGCCGAATCAGCTCTCCGGCGGGCAGCAGCAGAGGGTGGCGATCGCGAGAGCACTTGCCACAAAACCGTCTATTATCCTGGCAGATGAGCCGACCGGAAATCTGGATTCCAAGACAAGTCAGGATGTATTGGGTTTGCTTAAGGTAACCGGGCGGAAATTTAAACAGACGATCGTTATGATTACACATAACGAGGAGATCGCGCAGATGGCTGACCGTATCATCCGTATTGAGGATGGACGCATTTTAGCGGGAGGGGGTCAGATCCATGCGTAAGGTGCAAAACGGAAGATGTATTGCGAATATCAGTAAAAAGAGCATACTGGCAAATAAAAAGAGAAACAGTATCCTGCTGGCAGCAATCATTTTGACAACGGTCATGCTCAGCACTTTGTTTACGGTGGCAAGCAGTCTGATCAAATCGCTTGAAACTGCAACCTGTTATCAGGTCGGTACATATACACATGCAGGTTTCAAGTATCTGACACAGGAAGAGTATGATAAGCTGAAAACAGATACAAAAATCTACGATCTGTCCTATAATATCATACTTGGTGAAGTATTAAATGAAGAATTATCTGAAGACTATACGGAGGTCAGATACACGGAGCCTCTTTGCGCAAAGCAGAGCTATTCTTATCCGGAGACAGGAACGCTGCCTCAAAAATATGAGGAAGTGGCAACCTGTACCGCGGTTCTGGATGCGTTTGGCGTTCCGCATGAGCTTGGACAGACCCTGCATCTGCAGCTGACCAATGGATTTGATACCTATGAAGGAGATTTTAAAGTCTGCGGGATCTGGGAAAAACCGGCGTTGACTATGGCAAATGAAATTTATTTTTCAAAAGAATTTCAGGAAAGTTTTGCGCCTGTCTGGAAGAATAGGGAGGATTATAACAGACATTTGAGTGCAAATTCCTATGCAGGCTCCATTAATCCTGATTTTAATTTCAGTTCTTCCTTCAATATTACGGGAAAAATGGAGGCGCTTAAAGAAAGACTCGGTTTCGGCGATGAAATAAAGGATGGCATTAACTGGGCATATACGACAAGTGAGCTGGATGCAACAACCGTTCTGATCGTTGCAGTTATATTGATCATGATTATTTTGTCGGGTTATCTGATCATCTATAACATCTTCCTGATTGCGATCACGTCGGATATTCATTATTATGGTCTGTTGAAAACGATCGGAATGACGAACAGGCAGTTGAAAAAAATGGTTTTAAGGCAGGCATTGTTTTTAAGTGTGATCGCAATCCCGGTAGGTATGCTTCTGGGCTATCTGTTCTCGTATTTTGTAGTGCCCCTGATCGCCAATAATATGAGTATGTTGACAGATGCATGCAAGGTTTATCCGAATGGATTTGTGTTTCTTGCCTGTGCTGTATTTGCATGGATCACAGTCAGGATCAGTTGCGCAAAGCCCTGCAGGATCATTCGGAAAATATCCCCGGTAGAGGCTGTAAAGTTCAGTGACTGTCCGGTAGAAAAGCTGTCAAAGCATAAAAAGGCAAAGCGGGTAACGCCGTTTTCCATGGCATGGGAAAATCTGAAAAGAAATAAGAAGAGAACGACAGCAGTGCTATTATCCATGGTACTCAGCGTTCTGATGATCAATGTTACAGTATCGATCGTTTCCTGCTTTGATGAAGATAAATATATTTCCAGTTTTGCGGGCAGTGATTTTTCCATTGCAGATGCCACGTTATATAATCTCAGTGCTATTGACAAAAATCTGGAGGGAGTATCTGCACAGGATATGGAAGCACTCAGAGAAATGGATGGTGTTACAGAATCCGGTGCAATCTATATGGCGGAATCGGAGCAGAAGCTGGAAGGCGATGCATGGGAAAGGATGAAAAAAATATATGAGGAACATACTGACTGGTATGTGCAAAGCCCGGATGAAAAAGAGTGGTGGGATTCGTGTGTTTACGACCGGAAAGAGATCAGCTCTCATCTGTATGGTGTGGATGAGCTGATCTTCCATGCACTGGAATTGGAAACGGATAAGGTCGACTGGAATACTTTTTGCTCCGGCGATTATGCCATTGTATCCTCCATGCAGGATAGTGACGGCAATGATGCGGATCTGGCATTGTATCAGGTAGGAGAGAAAATACCGGTTCAGCTGCCGGATGGCAGCACAAAGGAATATGAGGTCATTGGAATCGGGGATGTACCATATGCCATGGGACCAATGCACAGCCATGGAATGGACATCTATATAACCATCCCCGCTGCGGAATATCTGAAGGTTGTGCCACAGTCGAAGGGTGCTCTGCAATTTATGATCAATGTAGACAAGGCGTATCTGGAGGCAGATGAGGCGTATGTAGAACAGTATTGCGATGTAACAAATCAAAAATTAGATTTTAAATCCAGAAAAATGTATCTGAAGGAATTTAAAGATACGGTAAACATGTTTTTGATCGTGGGAGGAGTACTGAGTGCGATTCTGGCACTGATCGGCATTTTGAATTTTGTCAATCTGACTTACACCTCGATCCATGAACGGAAACAGGAATTGAAGACCTTATGGTCTGTCGGTATGACGAAAAAGCAGATCTCTTCCATGCTTTCCTTTGAAGGAATGCTGAGAATGGGACTTGCATTTGCACTTGTACTGACGGTAGGGCAGCTACTGAATTACTACATTGTATATGCGATTGCCGGTGGTACGATCATGTTTACCAGTCATTATGTGATCTGGCCGATGCTTGTATGTATCCCTGTATTTGGGGTAATTGCGGCATTGATTCCGAGATCTATGGTAAAGAAAATATTCTGATGCAGGTTTCTTCTTCAAATGATATAATGATGTCAGGGGCAAAAGGCACGAATTTGATGCCTATAGAAAAGCAAAGAAAGGCATAAGGCGAAAATGCAGGCGGAAAGAAACTCGAAATCTCCCATCAGTGAAGAACTTACACAAATCTTCCGGAGGAAGAGAGCGTAGATGAGATGGGAAGGTCTGTTTGCGCCGGATGAGAAGGATTAGCATGAGACAATTATATGAGGGATTTAAGAAAACTGTAGTGGCAGCAGGCATATGTATATGTTGCCTGGGGCTTACTGCGTGTGGAAAGAAGGAAGCGCAGCAGGCGGTAGAGCAGGAAACAGTACAGATGCAGGAGAATGAAACTGTGGGTAAACAGGCAGCAGACGGCGCAGATGATCTGAAGAATGCTGAGGCAGATAAGGAGACAGAAAACAGAGGTACAGAGCATGATGCAGATACACAGAGCAGTACCGATGCAGCGTCTGAAGTAAATGAAAAGGATGCAGCGGCAGAGCAGAAAAGCATGGAAAACGGCGATTATATTCTGGCGCGGCCGTCTCAAAATGGGGCATTGTCTGTGAAAGGCACACAGCTTGTAGATGAAAAAGGACAGGCGGTGCAGCTTCGGGGGATCAGCACACACGGTATTGCGTGGTTTCCCGACTTTGTAAATCAGGATGCTGTGATGCAGCTTAGCAAAGACTGGGGTGCGAACCTGTTTCGGATCGCCATGTATACGGATGAGAACGGCGGGTATTGTACAGACGGAGACAAGGAAAAGCTGAAGGCACTTGTGACAGACGGTGTCGAATATGCAAAGCAGGCGGATATGTATGTGATCGTGGACTGGCATATTCTGCATGACAGCAATCCTTTGACCCATAAGGCGGAAGCCCTGCAATTTTTTAAAGAAATGACGGAGAAGCTGAAAGGCGAAAAGCATGTGCTGTATGAGATCTGTAATGAGCCAAACAGCGGCTGCAGCTGGGAGGATATCAAGACGTATGCCAATGAGGTGATTCCTGTGATACGTGAAAATGCCCCGGAAGCGGTAATACTGGTTGGCACACCAACTTGGAGCCAGGAAATTGAAAAGCCGCAAAATGATCCGATCACAGGCTATGACAATATTATGTATACACTTCACTTCTATGCAGCAACGCACAAAGAAGATCTGCGCAGTAAAATGGTAAATGCGGTAGAAGCCGGAACGCCTGTATTTGTCAGCGAATACGGTCTGTGTGATGCAAGCGGAAACGGTGGGAATGATCTTGGGCAGGCGCAGAGCTGGATCGATACGATGGATCAGCACGGCATCAGTTATGCGGTATGGAGCTTCTGTAATAAAGAGGAGACTTCGGCATTGATCGCTTCTTCCTGCCGGAAAACGTCCGATTTTACCAGAGAAGATCTGAGCGAGAGCGGAAAATGGATCATGGATATGCTCCATACAGTAAAGACAGAGGATGGAAGTACGCAGACCGTCGTAGACAGCAAGGATAAAACACAAAATCAAAATAAGGGATCCGGTGTATCTGAGAGAACAGAAGCAGATGAGACAGAAGGAAAGACTGGTACAGATGTATCAGAAAAAAGGTTAAACAGTGGTAATCTGTCGGTGGATGCAAAACTGACAGGCAGCTGGGAATCCGAAGGCAGAACCTTTTATCAGTATCAACTGACAATAACGAATAATGGGGAGGCAGATGTATCATCATGGGAGATCTCCCTGCAGTTTTCGGATACGATAACACTGTCTGATGGCTGGAATGGAGAATATCAGGCTGATGGAAGCACACTTACGATCCATTCTCTGGATTACAATAGTGAGATTGAAAAAGGGGCGTCCACGGCTGACGTAGGATTTATAGTCAGTGCAGCCGGGACGCTGGAGATTGAATAAAAATACAGCTTTCAATTATGGAAAGCTGTCAGGCAGAGCAGGTCAGAAGACGGAAGACCTGCTCTGCTGTTTTTTTTAGATTTTGTCCGGCCACAGCCGGATCCATTGCTTCTTCTAAGCTGACAGGCTTTTGCAGAATAGGAAAATACGCATCAATGCCATATGTGTTGCAAAGCATGGCATCATCAGCGGCACAGCCACAAAAGGCAATCACTTTTTTATTGTATTTTTTTGCAAGGGAGGCGATACCGACAGGTGCCTTTCCCATAACTGTCTGACTATCCAGGCGGCCTTCACCGGTGATGATAAGGTCAGCATCCTGTATGGCAGCCTCCATATGAGTTTCTTCTAAGACAATAGAAATACCGGATTGCAGTCTGCCGCCCAGATAGGCAGAAAATGCAAAACCAAGACCGCCTGCTGCGCCCGCACCGGGCATGTTTTTATCAGCTTTTTTGTTATGGATTTTCTGTGTCAGATCGGCAAAAGCAGATAACCATGCATCCATCTGAGAGATCATAGCAGGATCTGCACCCTTTTGCGGACCGTAGATGTAGCTGCAGCCATTTCCGCCACAGAGGGGATTTGTGACATCACATGCGATCCGGAAATCACAGTCTGCAAGAAGGGGATTTGCAAGAGAGGCATCTATGCTGACTATATTTCTGACACCATCTGCGCCGTAAGAGACAGTGTTTCCGGACTGGTCCAGAAAACGGAAGCCAAGTGCCTGCAGCATTCCGACACCGCAGTCATTTGTGGCACTTCCGCCTATTCCGATAATGAAATGCCGGCATCCCTTCTGCAGGGCGTCTGCGATCATTTCACCAACGCCGAAGGTTGTTGTATGGAGAGGGTTTCTCTTTTTATATGGAACTAATGTAATGCCTGCGGCAGAAGCCATTTCTATAATGGCGGTTTTTTTATGCAGAATGCCATAAGAGGCACTTACCGGATCGCCAAGAGGGCCTGTGACCGTGACGGCTTCTGTTTTTCCCTGCATTCCCATAGTCAGGGCAGTGGCAGTTCCTTCTCCGCCGTCAGCTAAAGGACGGATATTCACATCGATATTTTCTGAGGCAAGAAGAATGCCTTCTTTTATTGCAGCAGCAGCCTCCATGGAAGAAAGACTTCCCTTGAAGGAATCTATGGCGATGAGAACTTTCATATGTCGCTCCTCCTGTTTTCCTGTGATAGAAGTATTTTATAATGCAGTACAAAAGTCTGTGTAAGCCTGTACCACCCACGGACTCTATAAGCACTTACGGGGCAGGTAGCTATAGTATAGCAGAGATCAAAGAAAAAAGCAGGTAGTAAGGAAAAGATGTTTTAAGGGAATAGTTTGAACTGCTACTTGACAAAATAACAGGATATGCTAAACTGTATTACACGAAGCAGTACAGTTAATACAGGGACAATATAAAGGAAAGGAGAATCTATGATTCAACTGGATGAGAGAAGCAGTAAACCTCTCTATGAACAGATTATCGAGCAGTTTAAGCTTCTGGTGGCACGGGGAAGTCTGATGCCGGAAGATGCGATCCCCTCGGTGAGAAAGCTGGCATCCCAGCTTGGCATTACACCGTCTACGGTAGCAAAGGCTTACCAGGAACTGGAAAGACAGGGCGTGATCGAAACAATCCGGGCAAAGGGTACCTTTATAGCCCGGAAGGTGGAACTTCAGGCAGATGACAGGAAGCTTTCTGCGCTTCATCAGTCACTCAGTAGTATAGCACTGGAGCTGAAAATGATGGGCTATACAAAGGAGCAGGCCATGGAGCTTATGGCTGAGGCGTTTGAAGAGATTTAGTACCGGATCAGTTTGACAGAGAAGGTAAAAATGATGATTTTAAGTATGACAGGGGAGGATACAGATGTTAGAAGCAAGAAATGTAACAAAAAAATACGGAAAGAAAACCGCTGTAGCCGATGCCACATTTCTGGGAGAGAGAGGCAGGATACACGGTCTGGTCGGAGAAAACGGAGCGGGAAAGACGACACTTTTGAAATGCATGGCAGGTATTTACAGACCGGAAGGCGGCAGTATTACATATGATGGAAAACCTGTATATGATAATGAAAAAATGCTGGAGCGCGTTGCTTTTATCTCTGATTCGCAGGAGTTCTTTTCTATATATACTGCAAAGGGACTGCTCAGGTTTTATCAGAAGTGTTATCCGGATTTTCAGATGGATCAGTTTATGAAGCTGAACCAGAAATTCGATATAGATCTGAAAAAGGGGATCGGGGCGATGTCAAAAGGACAGAAAATGCGGTTTTCATTTATGCTGGCGATTGCGAGGAGACCGGATTATATTTTGATGGATGAGCCGACAGACGGACTAGATGCCGGAAGCCGCAAATATCTGAAGGATATCCTGATCGAAGAAACGGAGAAGAGAGAGCTTGGCGTGGTGCTGTCCTCCCATGATCTGAATGGAATGGAGATGCTCTGTGATGAAGTATCCTTTATGAAGCGGGGCAGAATACAGATACACAGTGATATGGATGATGTGATCGAAGGTGTCCAGAAATGGCAGGGAGAGCTTGCAGGAGAGGATATGGAAAAGCTGAAAAAAGAGATTCCGCTTTTCGATATACAACAGATGGGCAGAGTTGTTACGTTCCAGACAATGGGAAATGCGGCAGAAAATGAAGAGAAGCTTGTAAAGCTTGGTGTGGAGGCGTTGGCAAGACAGAAGATCACTTTTGAAGAAGTATTTCTGACATGGGATGAAAATGTAGAATTACTGCAGAAACAGAAGAAAGAGGAGGGGTTAGCATGAAGAAACTATTATACAGAGACAGGTGGGAGATCGTTCTGCTGATCGTTGTATCGGCTCTGCTCATACTGCTGGGGCTGAGAACGACTGCAGCTAACAGCAGATCACTTGCAGATACCATGTCTTTTTATCAGAAGCCTTTAGCTGGCTATGATTCGCAAATAAAAAATGCAATAGATGCAGATACAAGGGCAGCGCTGATTGAGAACAAGGTGGGAACAGAAGAGATGCTGGTAGATATGGCGCACTGGTTTCAGGAATCATATATTGCCGGACCGGGCGAAACCGCAGAAAGAGTTATTGTTCTGTTATTTGTCATGCAATTTGTCAAATGGCTGCTGTTTGAAAAACGAAATGGCGTAGAATTTGCTGCAACCTTACCCATTAGCAGAAGAAGAGCATTTATGCATGAGGCTGTGCTTGGAACTGTGCTTCTTGTGGGCAGTGCCATTGTGTATCTGGCAGGACTTCTGACTGTTTATCAGACACTTCTGAATAAATGTGGAATGATTATAACAGACAGTAATGTACTTGCAGGTGTAAAAGATTTCTCTAAAGTACCCGTTTCTTATCTGTTTGCTCCTTTTGTGTTTGCTCTTTTGCTTTACAGCATTTTGTTATGCATGAGAGCGGTATCCAACTCTCCCGGCGCATGTATGTTTCTGTGTGGTTTGGGGTGGCTTCTGTTTCATTATGCAGACTTTGGAAAGGCAACAGCTGCTATAGAAGATTTTAAACAGAAGTATAATCTGATGCTGAATGGCATTATGTATGCACCGGATACAAGAGAGCTGCCGGATGCTTTTCATATGCTGCCTGTGCTGCTGATCCTGTTGCTTTTCTGTCTGTTGTTTTTCAGGATCGGCGCCTGCCTGGAAAAAAGAAAGAATCTGTCCAAAGGCGGAGCTTTCCAGTCTGAGTGGCTGACAGGGGCGATAGTCATTGTCAGTATGCTCTTGCTCTTTCGGTTTGCGCAGGATTCGGCATCTGTTTTACTGGACTATACGGGGCATGGCTTTTATATTCCGTTCTGTATACTGTCTGTAGTTCTTGCTTTTGTTTCAGGAGCTGGTCTGTTTTATATATTGCGGGAGAAATAATTCGGATTTTGTGAGTGTACAAGGTGAATAAAGAAAAAAGAGCAGATCAAATTGAACTGCTCTTTTTTCCCTTACAGGAAAATATATTTCGCGACAAACAACACAGCAAGCACATACATCAGTGGTGTGATCTTTTTTGCTTTTTTGGTAAACAGGTTGATGATGACATAAGAGATCACGCCGATCGCAATACCTTCTGAAATGCTATACATCAGGGGCATGGCAAGCAGGCAGAGGTAAGCGGGAACTGCTTCCGTCAGATCATCAAAGCTGATGTCTGTTACTGCGGTTACCATCAGGAAACCGACGAAGATCAGAGCCGGAGCGGTGGCAAATCCCGGAATGGCTGTGAAGATCGGGGCAAAGAAGATGGCAAGCAGGAACATCAGTCCGGTCACAACAGAGGCAAGTCCGGTTCTGGCGCCTGCACCGACACCGGCGGAGCTTTCCACATAGGTGGTTGTTGTGGAAGTACCGAAGATAGCACCGACTAACGTAGCAATCGCATCCGCAAACAAAGCCTGTTTGATGCGAGGCAGCTTTTCGTCCTTGTCAAGCATGTCTGCTTTTGTCGCAACGCCGACCAAAGTACCGATCGTGTCAAACATATCAACAAAAAGAAAAGCAAATAAAATGGCAATGAAATTACTGATGCTGACACCTGAAAAATCAGCTTTAAATACTTGTCCGAAGGTCAGGGAAAACTTGGAGAAATCGGTAATGGCAAGGGATGGATATAAGGAATAGAAGCCTTCCTCCGGTGTTACCTGATAGATACCGACTGCCTGACAGAGCATACCAAGAACCCATGTGGCGATAATACCGATCAGTATAGATCCCTTTACATTGCGGGCATATAAAATAGAGGTCAGGAAAAGACCAATCAGGGCAAGCAGTGCACAGATACCTTCTGTTCCGAACTTGGAACGGAAGCTGACATAGGTGATCAGAGTCGAATCGCTGTTGACGACGATATGAGCACCCTGCAGACCGATGAAAGCGATGTAAAGACCGATACCTGCGCTGACGCCCTTCTTGAGCATGCTTGGAATCGCATTGAAAATAGCTTCGCGGACATTGGTGAGTGATAAAATAATAAAAATAATACCTTCCACCGCAACAGCAGAAAGTGCAACGCGCCAGTCATAGCCCATGCCAAGGCAGACTGTGTAAGCAAAGTAAGCATTCAGCCCCATGCCCGGAGCAAGCGCAAACGGATAGTTCGCAAATAGTGCCATGCACATGGTGCCAAAGAAAGCAGATAAGCAGGTCGCGATCAGAACGGCTGTAGCGTCCATGCCTGCTGCGGAGAGCATGCTTGGGTTGATCGCCAGAATATATGCCATTGTCATAAAGGTTGTAATACCGGCAAGAACCTCGGTACGGACATCGGTTCCGTTTTCTTTGAGCTTAAATAACTTTTCCATAAATGAGAAATCCTTTCTTCCATAAGGTTAGTACTGGCTAATAAAATCCTTATATATAGTATACTATCTGCCACATGAAATAAAAAGGGTAATTTGTATCGCAGCTACAAAAGGACAAGGATAGATATTGGGGCAAATGGTTAAATCCGTAGATCAATATGTCGATGTATATAATGTAAGTATCAAAAGTCCAAAATACAGGGAAGTATATAACTTGATCACAATAGCAACAGGGAGGTTGAAAAGATGAAGCTTAAGGATGCAATGCCTATTTATCAGAGATACAGGCAGCAGCTTGTTGATCAGACACGCAGTCTGGTAAAGCAGAGAGATGCTGCGAAAGCCAAATTTGAGGCAACTAATGACCAGACATGGTCGGATGAGGCTGCAACGCTGCAGCTTTCGATTGAAAAGACACAGGAAGAATTCAATAAGAATCAGGAAGTGCTGGACGGTCTGACAGAACAGTGGTGTCTGGCGGCAAATGCGGAAAATGCAAAGGCACTGGCAGATCCCGAAACAGGTATGGCAGCGACCATGGCTAAGATCATGACAACAGTAGCCAGAATGTGTGCGGGAGATAAGGTGCCATATGCGGATGAAAAGAAGCTGATGGAGTATGATTCGGATCTGTATGGCAAGGCGAAGCAGGCACAGATGATGATGGCTGCCATGAAAGAAAAGCAGAAGGAATACGATTCTCTCTGGGATGATGAGGAAGGCGGAGAATACGATCCGGAAGGTGTCGCTGACAATACGGAGGCACAGGGCGAACTGCCTGAGGTGCCTGAACTATCCGAGACACCTGAACTGTCAGGGATCACTGACCAACAATAAGCGCGGGGTAACCAAAATCCCATAAGAGTGTTTCAAAGCTGCTTTCCAGATAGCTGATGATATCCTCTTCTTCATAGCCTGTCATACGGGTCAGGATGACAATAGATTCTCTTACTGTTTCATAAGAAAGGACAGATGTATCCTGTGCCTGATATTGTAAGAACAGACTGTGACGGATCGCGGTATACTGGAGCGTCGTCCATTCAAGGCGCATCAGCATGTGTGACAGGGAAAGGTCTTCATCAATGAGAAGATCTGCATAGATGTCGTTTGTCAGATAGTTTCTCAGGAGTGGATGATAGACAGAAAAGCTGCGCATGAAGTCTTCCCAGAGGGATGCCATACGGGCATCTGCATCGGTCGGCTCCTGAAATAACAGTGTTAAATTTTCTGCCTGTTCCATCAGTGGAGAAAGGTAAGCAGTATACAACCCTTCCTGCAGGTAATTGACGGAAAGATCCTGCAGAAGTTCATTACATTCGTATAACAGATCGGAAATGACACATGGCATTTCATGAATAGCC